>Ga0181602_10000371_pt1 | contig 40957 bp, 22 predicted proteins | sample 041ome_14_FD_148640 | JGI IMG/M metagenome (GOLD analysis project Ga0181602, IMG submission 148640) | Coastal salt marsh microbial communities from the Groves Creek Marsh, Skidaway Island, Georgia - 041408US metaG (spades assembly) | ecosystem: Environmental > Aquatic > Marine > Intertidal zone...
GTGCAGCGCTCGCGTACGCGGTCTTCAGACTCGTCGTGTACGTCGCTCGCGCGGTCATGATACATGGGCGAATCTCGCGCGTTCTACGTACGTAAAGGCGCGGCATTTTTCAGGTTTTCGCCCCGAAGGCGCGCGCGACGCCGCATTCCGAGACGCGTCCGCGCCCGCTCTCGCGCGCACAAGATGATGTCTCTCACCTCGCGATCGCTCACGGTGCGTGTGAATATAGCCCCCATCGTCGACGCGCGACTGCGACGCCGCGCGACGGTGGTGCGCGACGCCGCGCGACGATGACGACGCGCTTCGGAAGATTCTTCCAGGGTCGTCCGGCATCGCGCGCGACGACGACGACGACGGGGGGACGCGACGCGCGCGACGCGCGCGCGACGCGGCGTCTGGATGAGAAAATTTTCGCGCGTTGGATCGCGCGACGGCGCGGTGACGGCGACGCGCGAGGACGCGCGTGCGTGGGCGCGGGAGGAGGCGCGCGCGAGGGGCGCCTCGCCGCCGTCGGACGGCTGGGGTGCGAAGCCGTCGACGCGACGGCGCGCGAAGGGCGCGACGGGCGCGAACGGCGTCGAGCGTGGTGGTGAAGAATAGTGCGCGAGCGATGACGCCGACTGACGATGATGATTGATGATTGATGACGCGCGCAGACGTCGGCGCTGACGGCGAAGCAGAGTCGACGCGGTGGCGGCCGCCGCCGCGTCGCGATGGTTCGCGCCGAGGCGAAGGATATCACGTTTGACATGAGTTCTCGACGCAAGATTCAAGCTGGAATCGATAAATTGGCGGATGCGGTCGGGGTGACGCTCGGTCCTCGCGGGAGAAACGTGGTGCTCGAGGAAAAGTTTGGGATGCCGCAAGTGATTAACGACGGAGTGACCATTGCGCGCGCCATCGAATTACCGGATCCGGTGGAGAACGCCGGTGCGCAGCTCATCAAGGAAGTCGCAGGGCGAACGAATGACTCTGCAGGCGATGGCACGACGACTGCGTCCGTGCTCGCGCGTGAGATGATCAAGTACGGCTTGCAATCTGTCGCCGCGGGCGCCAACCCGGTGACGGTGAAGCGCGGCATCGACAAGACGTCTGAATTCTGCCGTCAAAAGCTCGACGAGCTCACGATTCCGGTGCGCAACCAGCAAGATATCCGTGCCGTCGCTTCCATCTCCGCGGGTAACGATGTCTCCATCGGTGACATGATTGCCGAAGCCATCGAAAAGGTTGGCCCGGATGGCGTCTTGTCCATCGAAAACGGCACCGGTTTGGAAACCGTTGTCGAAGTCGAGGAGGGCATGGAAATCGATCGCGGTTACATTTCTCCGCAATTCGTCAACGACGACGAACGCTTGATGGTTGAATTTGAAGGCTGTCGCGTTTTGATCACGGACGAGAAGATTGAACAAGTTCAAGTGCTCGTGCCACTTTTGGAAGAGGTGTCCCAAGCGGGGTCCCCGCCGCTCTTGATCATCGCCGAAGACATCACGGGCGAAGCGCTCGCCACTTTGGTGGTCAACAAGATGCGCGGCGTGCTTAAGGTGGCCGCCATCAAGGCGCCGGGTTTCGGTGAGCGTCGTAAGGCCTTGTTGCAAGACATCGCCATCGTCACTGGCGCTCAATACATCGCCAAGGATCTCGGTCTCAGCGTCGCGCGCGCGAACATGGACTGCCTCGGCTACGCCCGTAAGGTTTCCATCGCGCAAACGACGACCACCATGATTGCTGATGGTGCGTCCAAGGAAGACATCGACCTTCGCGTGGCTCAACTCAAGCAAGAGCTCGCGGAGACGGATTCCGTGTACGATACCCAAAAGCTTTCCGAACGCATCGCCAAGCTCGCCGGTGGTGTTGCCGTCATTAAGGTTGGCGCCGCGACCGAAACTGAATTAGAAGAACGCAAGCTTCGTATTGAAGATGCCAAGAACGCCACTTTTGCCGCGGTCGAGGAAGGCATCGTCCCGGGTGGTGGCGCCGCTTTGGTGCACTTGAGCAAGATGATCGACGAATTCAAGCCGACCCTCACTAACGCCGAGGAACGCTTGGGCGCGGAAATCGTTCAAAAGGCGCTTCTGGCTCCGTGCAGACTCATCGGCGACAACGCTGGCGCGGAAGGTGATGTGATTGTGCAACACGTCATGGATGGCGAATTCAACTTTGGTTACGACGCCATGACTGGCGAGTACGGTGACTTGATTGATAAGGGCGTTCTCGACCCGAAGAAGGTCACCCGCTCTGGCGTGCAAAACTCTTGTTCCATCGCGGGTATGGTGCTCACGACGCAAGCGGTCATCACTGAAATCCCTAAGAAGAAGAAGAAGGCTGCCGGCGGCGCGGCCGCGCCCGATCCCGAAGCGTTCTCCTTGTAAGAAGCGTTGCGCGCGAACACAAAACATTAGAGCAGTAGAAGCTTCTTAATAAGCGACAACATTATTTTCACACTCATTCAATCAACACGTGTTTCTTTAAATTGACAACTAGCGACAATGTGTCGCTCAAATCTCTAATGTATCTATGAGTTTCGAGGAAAACTCTCCGGCGCTCTCGTCTCCTTCGTATTGTTCCGCCGTGTCCTGATTCGAATCGCCCTTCGAGTCGTCGACTGAACCGCACTGGCCGTTATCGTCGTCATCTTCATCGCTTCGTTCGTCTTCATCATCATCGCTCTCTCTCGCTTTTTCATCACACCATCGTTGCCACAAGTTGCGATAGATGACCTCGAGAGATTGTGTGAAACCGGCGGCGTCACACAGGGGCGAGCGCAGCAATTTCTCTCGCAAACCCCGTCGAAGCTCACGAATCTCATCCATCTTATTGCCATACGACGAAGCAATTCGCACGTACTCAATCACATCTTTCGCAACGAACCTTTCGAGACCAACAGCGGTCATCAACGACTTGCCCACGTTGTGCGCGTGACATGCGCCGGCGAGCGTCAGAACGGGCACGCCCATGTGGAGGGACTCGCATGTCGTCGTCGTGCCAGCGTATGGGAAGGTGTCTAGAGCGATATCGACGCGATCGTACATGGCGAGGTGCGAGGATGTCTCGCGCTCGAGCGGAACGCAGTCGATTCGCCAGTTGTCTACTCCCAACGCAGACATTTGCGACAAAAAGCGTTGGCGAATAACTTCGCACGCGAAAGCTTTCGACTTGAAGTACAAGCGACTTCCGGGAGTGGCGAGCAAGATCTGACTCCAAGCCACTCGGACGTCGGCGGTGACTTTGGCCATGGTATTGAAGCACCCAAACGTGACAAAGCCCTGACTTGCGCACGGCGCGTCCGAAACTTGCTGTGGTGCCTCGGGATTCGGGGTGTAGCAAAGGAACGAATGCGGTGACGGTATACGAACGAGCTGTTCCGTGAACGTCTGTTTAGTGTCCAGCGGATCACAGACTTTGTCGGTGATGCGATAGTGGATCGATCGCATTCCCGTGCTGTTCGGATAGCCAATCCACGTGATCTGAACTGGCGCCGGCTCGAGCGCGAGCGTGCCGAGGCGATTGTTCGCCGTGTGCCCGGTAAGCTCAACGAGAACGTCCACACAGTCACCTCGAATGCACTCGGCGAGTTCACGCTCATCAAGAGACGCGCAATCGCGCCACTCGCCTCCGGATTCCAACGTGAACTTCCGAAGGCGCTCGGTCTGCGCATCGCAAAATTTCGACACGTTGTACACCACAAGCTTGACGCTCTCCTTATCGTGCGAACGAAAAGGCGCAGCTGCGAAATAACTCACCGAGTGCGTGTACATATCAGGAGAGACGTAGCCGACGACGAGCTTTCTTCGCCCTGGCGTTCCAGCACCACTGTCCGAACGAACTGCCCTTCGAGCCTTGAGCGGCGGGCCTGCGAGTTTCACAAACCGCGTCCCCCACGTCGCGTGCGCCTCACAAACGTCTGGTTCTTCGCCTTGGCGCACGTAATTGAGCGCGAGCAAGTAGTTCTGTTCGGCATGACGATCGTTCGGAGAGTTTCGAATGCATTCTCTGTACGACTCACACGCGTGCTCGATGTCTCCCGTGTCCCGCAACAAGACGCCTAAATTGTTGTGCGCCACCGCATACGATGGATCCACCGTCACTGCGCGCTGGAGCGTCTCCAAAGCTTGCTGCGCCTCGCCAGTCATCGTGTGTAATACGCCCAGGTTATTGAGAGGTTGAGCAAAGTTGGGATTGCACGCGACGGCGCGGCGGTAGTAGTCCATAGCGCGAGCGTCATTACCTCTTTCCTTGTACAAGACCCCGGCGTTGTTCCAAATTTCCGCGCACTGCGGCCTTAAACGTCCCGCGTTTTCGTACGCAATGATAGCACGATCGTACTCTTCAGCTTCCGCGCACGCCACACCGAGGTTGTAGTACGCCTCAACGTTGGTCGTGTCGTATGAAAGCGCTCGCTCGTATGTCGCAATGGCATCGGCGAGCAAATTCTTCTTCTTTAGCTCCGTCCCTTGATCCGTGAGGACGAGCGACAAGTTCTTCTTCCCAAGGTCGAAATCGGGCGATATGCGCAGACATTTTTCACACGCGTCAAGCGCGTCATCTATGCGATTCGTCATCTTGAAGACGACGCCGATGTTGCAGTACGCCTCAGCTCTTGACGAATCGAGCGCGATGGAGCTTCGATAAGCGCTCTCCGCCTCGACCAATCGTCCACACTCCACGAGAGACACGCCCATATTGTAATACGCCGCCGCAGCGTGATGCGGTACGGCCGCTATGATCTCCGCGTACGTCTCCATCGCGCGCTTAGATTCTCCGTTCGCCTTGTACGTCGTCCCCAGATCCGTCCAAGCCGCGGCTAACTTTTTCTCTGCCTCCTCTGCTTCTTTCGTCATACCGATTCGTGCGTACGCATCGCGCGCAGCGCGGAAGCAATTCACCGCGTCCGTATACGCCCCCGAGGCGTGCGCCAGGCGCGCCAAGCCGCACCACGCGTCAGGATTCCCGATGTCTAATCCGCGCGAAGAGTCGTACGCACGAAACGCATCCGGCGCCGCGCCGATACCCTCGTAACACTCGCCTCTCAGCGCCAGCGCTCCCGCCTCTCCGCCCAGCGCCGAACACTGTGAGCGATTTATCAATTCAAGCGCGTCCGCGAATCGTCGGACGCGCATGAGTGAGCGAATCGTTTCCACGACGCCGCCGCGACGTTTCAAAACCGCGCCGCCGCGAGCGCCAACATCCAAATGCGCTCTCACCGCCGGCGCGCCCGCGCCCGAGCTCTCGGGGCGACACGCGTGTGTCTCATCGCACGATTCCACGCTCTGCACGCTAGAAACGCGCGAGAACGCGCGGTCGGCGCGGTCGCCGCCAGATCGTTCCGAGTCGACATCTTGCGCCGTCGCACGCGCGTCGTCGGACATCTCGACGCGCGAACGCGTCGCGCCTCGCGAGTCGTGTTCGTTTTCGCGATTTCGTCGCGCGCGACGCGGTTTTCCGGCAGCCGCGCCAACGCTCTTCCGTCAGCCCCGCGGCTCGCTGTGATGCGCGCGGCCGACGTCGCTTTCGTCGATGTGGAACGCAGAAGTTACAACAGATTCTACGCGCTAAAGCTCTTCGCGCGATTGCGCGCTCGCGGTGGACGTTTGCGCGTCAGCCCCGGCGCTCTCGGCGGCGTTCGTCGCGGGCTCGGGGTTTTCTCCACCGTTGCGCGCCGCCGTTTCGTCGGCGGCGTCGTCCTCGACGAGCGCGCACGTGATTTGTTCCACGTCCGGCCGCTTCGGCCTTAAATCTTTCGCTTTGCACGCCAGAGGCGTTCTAAAAGTCAACACATATCTACACGTCGCCGGCTCTTCCACTCCACTCAATCCTTCGCTACCGTCCTCGGCGCACACGAAGCGCACCTCGCTCGTGCGCCGCGTCTCGCTGTACGCCGCGCCGACATCTTCACATTTCGTCCCATCTGTGAACGCGTGCGCGTGATAGCGCTGATTCTCCAGCGCCAACTTCCCACTATCTACGCCTGCTTCCGCACCATCGCCCATCGTCGCCGCTCTTTCGCTCCCCAACTCCATCGTCGCCGCCTCGTCAAACTTTCCAAGCGAGTACGAATTCACCCTCGTCGCCCCCTCTCGATGGAACTGTTCGACTCGCGTCTTATAACACAGCTCGTACGTCCACCAATCGCCATTGCCATAATAAAAGCATCGTCCCTCGAGCGGTCGCAGGTGTTCGTCCACCGTGCGCGCGCGTTCGATGTCCTCCAACCGCGTCGCCTTTGGCGTCTCCGCGTCTTCGCGCGTCCCGCCCAGCGCCGTCTCGAGCGCACCATCGTCCTCGCCGTCGTCCTCGCCGTCACCGGTCGCGCCGAGCGGTATCGTGCACACGTACTTCTTCCCGTCGTGCGCCGTCATGGGCACGCGTCGATGCGGCGCGATGGGGCTGACGTCGAGTGGATCTTTCGGGACGCGCACGACGTAACGAGGCGCGTCGTCGCCGACGAATGCGTCGTCGTTGAGCACTTTCGCGTCGGCGCGGGCGCGCGCGCGCGCGAGCGCGATGACGCACGCGAGCGCGGCGAGCGCGCGGGGCGAACGGAGGCGATCGCGAGGCATGGCGCGGCGCGCAGTGCGGCGGGTGGTTGGCGCGGCGTCGGCGACGCTCGAACGAAGGCGCTCGGATTGAATGACAACGCATTAGTTGGCGGCGAGGTACGCGCGAAGCTTGGCGCACTGCTCGAGAACGCTGCGACGCGAGGTGCCGCCCTCGGTGTCGCGGGACTCGGCGGATTTCTCGTACGACCAAACCTCGGCGACGTCGGCGTCGAAGGCGGCGCAGAGGGGCTTCAAGTCGTCGACGGTTAATGAGGAAAGCGGTACGCCGCGGTCTTCGCTGAGCTTGACGGCGGCGCCGGAGATGTGATGAGTCTCGCGAAATGGTACACCCTTGCGAACGAGATACTCGGCGAGATCGGTGGCGAGCATTTCCGCGCACAAACCGCGTTCCATAGCGTCGGGGTAAATTTTGAGCGTCGCCAAGCAGCCGGCGGCGATTTGTAACGAATCGCTCATATTATCCACGGTGTAGTACATGGCGTGCCAGACCTCTTGAAGATCTTTGTTGTACGTCGTGGGCGTGCCCTTGATGGTGGCTAAGACTGCCATGAGCGAACCAATTTGCGTGCCGCTCTTGCCGCGCAAGAGCTCCAACGCGTCCGGGTTCTTCTTTTGCGGCATCAGGGAGGAGCCGGTGGAGTACGCGTCCGAACACTTCACCATACCAAACTGCTGCGAGCAGTACACGATCAAATCTTCACTCCATCGAGACAGGTGCGTGGCCGTCATCGACGCCCAAAAGCTCGCCTCGGCGATGTAATCGCGATCGCTCACGGCGTCCATGGAATTCGGGCACACGCCGTCGAAACCCAAATCCTTGGCCAACAGTTGACGATCGATGCCGAACGGGTTCCCCGCCAACGCCCCCGAACCGAGAGGCATGACGTTCACGCGTTTAATCATGTCTCCCAACCTCTGATCGTCTCGCTGCCAAGCCGCGGCGTGCGAAAGCAACCAATGCGACCATCGCACCGTCTGCGCGCTCTGCAAGTGCGTAAACCCGGGCATGACCACGTCCACCTCGCGCTCGGCGCGATCGACCGCGATCTCAATCAACGTCCTCAGGTGCGCTCGAATCCTAAGCAACTCCCCGCGCAACCACATGCGCGTATCCGTCGCCACTTGATCGTTTCTCGACCGTCCCGTGTGCAACTTCCCCGCGACGTCTCCGATGAGTTCCGTCAACCGCCGTTCATTCGCGGTGTGTATGTCCTCGTCCCCAGCCTTCGCCGCGAACGCCCCGCGCTCCCACTCCTTTCCCACCTCGCCCAATCCATCGATCAGCGCGTCCCTCTCGTCGTTCGTGATCACCCTCGCCCTCGCCAGCGCCCGCGCGTACCCGACCGAACCCTCCACGTCCTCTCGCCACATCCGTCGATCGAACGACAGCGATTCGTTAAACTTCTCCATCAGCGGGTCCTGCGCCTCGCTGAATCGTCCGCCCCACAGCTTTTTCGGTTCATCGCTCGCCGCGCCGCGCGCGACGTCGCGCCTTCGTCCTCGTCCTCGCGCGTCGCTTTTTCGTCGCGCGTTCGCGTTCGCGTTCGCGTTCGCGTTCGCGCGCGTCGGCGTCGGCGTCGCGCGCGTCGAGAGCGACATCACCGTCGTCGTCGTCGCGTCGTCGTCGTCGTCGTCGCGTCGCGCTCCGCCGCGTCGTCCACGCGCGCCGCGGCGGGACGCCCAGCGCGATGCCCTAGACCCTAGAAAACACCCGCGTGTGCGAGCGCGCCCGCCGACGCCAACCGCCGACGATCGCGCGCACACGACGGCGCGACGACGCGCTTCGACGCGACGCGCGACCGGTGACGGACGCGCGCGACGCACCGAACGACGGACGACCGAACGAGCGAGAAAGCGACGGGTGAAGGAAAGGAAAGAGACGCGAACGCGAGGGACCGAACGACGCGAAGGCGGGACTTCGGACGGCGAGGGACGACGCGCCGAGCGCGAGGGACGACGCGCGAGCGATACCGGAGACGAGGGAGGCGATAAAGAAACGCGCGATGTTGAAGGCGGTGTTCAGTGGGAAGGATAAGGCGAAGATAACGTCGCATAAACGGACGGGGTCGTTGTTCGCGAGCGAGGAGGGCGAGGCGCTGGACGCCCTGGCGCGGTCGTCGAGTTATCTGAGCGGTAGGGGAGAGACGAAGGAGTTCAACGCGCACGACGTGATTGAGGAGTGTGATGAACTGCTTCGGACGATCTTCTTCGCCGTGGTGAGGGAGACGGCGGGAGATAAGTTTTTGGGGCAGTTGAAGAGCGTGTACGAGGCGAGCGAAAAGTTTGGCAGCTCGCACGACCCGAAGGATTTCGACGCGATGCAGGCGATGTTGGAGACGATGGAAGTGGATGAATCGTTGCAGTTCGCGTCGGCGTACTCGAATCTGTTGAATCTGCACAATATTTCCGAGCAAGTGGCGAACGCGATGGAGGAAAGACACAGACGTTTGGACGATATTCCGCGAGGGCCGGCAAAGACGACGAACGGCGCGATTAAAGGTTTGCTTCGAGCCGGGAAGTCGACGGAGGAAATCTACAGCGCTTTAGCGGTGCAGCACGTTGATTTAGTGCTCACCGCCCACCCCACGCAAGCCTTGAGACGGTCGATGTTGAAATCTTTCGGAATAATTCGTGAAAAGCTGTTGCAGCTGCAACGATTTCGCCTTTCGCGATACGAGCGTGCAGAAGTTTTGGACGAGATTCGATCGAAGGTCGCCTCGGCGTGGCGCACAGATGAGATCCGCCGCACGCCACCGAAGCCTCAAGACGAAATGCGCGCGGGTCTGACGTACTTTCAGCAAACCATCTGGGATGGCATCCCAACTTTCATGCGTCGCGTGGACACGTCGCTCTTGGCAAACGGATGCCCTCGTTTGCCGCTCGACAGATCCATCGTTACGTTCGGGTCGTGGATGGGTGGTGATCGTGACGGCAACCCATACGTCACGGCATCATGTACGCGCGACGTCGTTCTCTTGGCCCGTGTGCAAGGGGTTAACCTACTCTTCCAAGCGATTCAGCGTCTGATTTTCGATTTGTCCATGTGGCGATGCAACGACGCCGTCAAGGCGTTGGCAAAGGACATCTTGGAGAACTCGGAAACGGACAACTTTACGATCTTCGAAGAGCGCAAGAAGCGAAACTACGATGACTTTTGGAAGGCCATTCCCGAGCACGAGCCTTACCGCGTCATCTTGGCTGAACTTCGAGACAAGCTTTACAACACGCGAGAGGCGTTGCAGCGTTGCATCGCGGACAACGACGTCAACATCGACATGAACGACGAGACTATCATTCGTTCCAAGGACGAACTGTTCGCACCCTTGGTGGTGTGCTACGAGTCTCTCATCGAAGTCGGTGACGCTCAAATTGCCAACGCCTATCTTCTCGACGTCATTCGCCAAGTGCAGTGCTTTGGGTTGGGGCTGGTCAAACTCGATATCCGGCAAGAATCTGATCGCCACGCCGAGGCTTTGGACGCGGTGACCAGGTACATCGGCCTCGGATCGTACCTCGAATGGAGTGAGGAACAGAAAATTGAGTTCCTGACACGCGAGCTTGAGAGCAAGCGGCCACTTTTACCTTCCGACCTCGAATGCTCGGACGACGTTCGAGAAGTCCTGGACACGTGTAAGATGATTGCGCACTTGCAACAAACGTGCCCGGGTGCCCTCGGAACGTACGTTATATCCATGGCGACAAGTGCCAGCGATGTTTTGGCAGTTGTATTATTACAGCGCGAGTGTGGCTGTCGCAAACAGGATCTTCTTCGCGTTGCACCGCTCTTTGAGCGACTCGACGATCTGAACGACGCCCCGCGCGTGTTGCGCCAGCTCTTCTCCGTGAAGTGGTATCACGACCACATCGCGGGATTCCAAGAGGTTATGATCGGGTATTCGGATAGTGGAAAAGACGCTGGTCGCATGGCTGCAGCATGGGCGCTGTACGATGGTCAAGAACGCGTCGTGGCGGCAGGGAAGGAGTTTGACGTTGCGCTCACCCTGTTTCACGGTCGCGGAGGCACCGTAGGTCGCGGGGGCGGTCCAGCGCACATTGCCATGTTGTCTCAGCCTCCAGGCACTGTGAATGGTAGCATCAGAGTCACCGTGCAAGGAGAAGTGATCGAAACCGACTTCGGTGAAAAAGAAAACTGTTTTCACACTCTGGATTTGTACACGGCGTCCGTTCTGGAGCACACGTTGAACCCGCCGGCGCATCCTCGCGATGAATGGCGCCGAGTCATGGATAGAATGAGCGAATACTCATGCGCGCATTATCGTAAGACTGTGTTCGAAACCCCTGATTTCGTCGGATACTTTGCACAGGCCACGCCTGGAGCCGAGCTTGGATCGCTCAACATCGGTTCTCGACCGGCCAAGCGTAAACCGAGTGCGGGCGTCACCGCTCTTCGAGCAATTCCGTGGATTTTCGCGTGGACGCAGTCGCGATTCCACTTGCCAGTCTGGCTCGGAATTTCCACATCATTCAGACGCTTGATCGACGAAGGCGAACTGGAAACGCTGAGGGATATGTACAAAAGTTGGCCTTTCTTTGAGGTGACGATCGATTTAGTGGAGATGGTGCTCGCCAAGGCGGATCCCGTCGTCGTGGCGTATTACGAAAGAGCCCTTGTCGATCCAAAATTGCACGACTTCGGCGCCAGTCTGCGCGGCGAGCTTCAAGAAAGCATCGATTGCATCCTCGCCGTCTCCGAGCATATCGGTTTGCTCGCCAAACCAGAAAAAGTCGAGGCGAACGAGGCGGTTCAGGTGCATAAAAAGCTCGCTCACAAACTTCACAAGCGGTCACTGTACATCACGCCGCTCAACGTGTGTCAAGTGCGATATCTCATCGCCGCTCGCGCGCTTGAAAATGAAGAAGATGGCGATAAGCTAAGCATGCAAAAAGTCAAGATCACCTTGCTCGAGGGTTACCCGTTCCAAGATTACAATTACAAGGGCGCGGTGAACGACGTTTTAAAAATCACGATGAAGGGCATCGCAGCCGGGATGCAAAACACTGGGTGACAACATCGAAATTTCATTAATACTACCTACGGCTAAAATCAATCCACGAGTTTCCTCTTCGTTCGTCCGAAGTCTACCCAATGACACGAGCCGTACTCGTGCATTTTCGGTGTGCCTATGGTTCGGTCAGCGTTTTCCTCAAAAGCGAGAAAATGCTTGAAAGCATCGTGGTGCGCCATTTGCGTCATGGCTTCCTCGTCGCTCGGGCATACGCACCCTTTCGCCCTCTTTCTCCTTCTCTCCACCACCAGTCCATCGTCATCGAGCGACCAACGCTCGCCTTGACCTTGAAGAGGAACCCAGTAACGGGTCAAATGACTATAACCGTAGCCAATCTTCACAACGGCAGCCACCGTGCCGCCCATCAGACGCGTTGAGAGGACGCGCCGCGGCTCAAACGCCGTTCCGTCTTGACAATTATTGGCACGCCGGACCGCGCCATCTTTGTAACAACCCATACGGAATTGCGTAGGATACGCGCGATTCAATTGTGGGTCGAAAATGCGATGATTAATCAAAGAGATTTCGAAATCCTCGGGGTCGGCGTAGTAGGCGTTCAGAAAGCTGTAATCGGCGTTGGACTGGCCACCCCTTACGGCGGCGGCAAGGTTCTGCACGCGATTGAACTCTATCATCGATCGAGCGCCGCATACCGCCATGAGTTTGTAATGGAAATTCGAAATCGATCGAGTGGAGCAATAAAACGCGCCCCGCCCGAGATGTTGACTTGCATCCTTGGGAAACTGTTCGGCGCCCTTGTCGTAGTGCGCGCGCGCGAACTCGCACGAATCCGCGTGGTCCATCATCGTCACGATGTTCACCTGATACTGTCCCGCCTTGCAAAATGCATTGCGTATGTTTTCTTGCTCGTACAGCTGAAAGTGTCGCGAGCGAGGCGTGCGCCAAAACTGGAACGAAAACGACGCGTTCCGCCAAAGCGCCTTGCGCCCCTCCTCGACGGCGTCGACGTCGAAATCCAACGCCTCGTGACCATCGCAAGATATCCTCTTTTCCCACGCCCACTCGCGTCCTTCGAAATCTCGCTGTTGCTCGTACGACACAAATCCATCGTCCGCGGCGTTCCCACCGTCGTGCTGATTACTTTCGTCCCACGTCGAGTGCTTCATCCGCTGCCCGAGCGCGGCTTTGAACGGCGTCGCGAACGCGGAAGATCCCCGTCCCTCGACCCCTCGTTTGATCCCGAGCGTCATCAGGCTCGACACCGCCATCACCGCGATGGACATCATCACCGTCCCGCGTCGCTCGCTCGTCGACGTCGTCGAGACGCGTCGCGCGCGCGACGTCGCGTCGTCGGACGCGTCAACACCCATCGATTGATTCGATTCGATTCGATTCGACGCGCTTCGACGGTTTCGAGATCGACCGCGCGCGCGAGTCGTCGCTTCTGTCTCGCGCGCGACGCGTCGCTTCGGTCGCGCGCGCGCGCGTCGACCGCGCGTCGACGTGTGTCGAGCGCGCGCGCGCGTCGCGCGCGCGACGCGCGCCGACGCCGTCGTACATAAACCGAAAACGCCACGCGTCGGTTATCGCGACTCGGCTTTGGGTAAAATTACCTAGGTCGACGTTCTGTTTGATACGGGTTCAATCCCCAGGTCGGTCCACGTATATCAGTTGGAAGATAGTTTGACTTCTACGCGAAGCGCGCGAGCGACGCGCGAGTCATCAAAAGGCCGCGGGTTCGAGCCCCGTCGTGGATACGGTTTCCATTTTGCCATTTTGCCATTCAATTCGATGCGATGTGCGTTACACTCACTACGCGCGCTCACGCGGCGTCGGCTTTCGCCTTTCGCGCGGCGGATTCTTTTACGAGGTACTCGCCGAGCCACGCGAGCGGGTCCGCCGGGCGCGCGGCGTTGAGCGCCACCAGGGCGTCGTGCAGGACGCTCGTGACGTGAGTTTCGAGGTACGCCTTCGCCGAGGCCTCATCGCGCGCGTCCTGCGCGTCTTGGCTCGGCGGCGGGCGCTCTGTCGTCGACGACGTGTCATCCGTCAGTCGTTCGTTCGCGCGTTCGCGCGTTCGCCCGCGCGCGCGCGTCGCGTCGATCGATCGCACCCGCGTCCGCGTCCGTCGCCGCGTCCATCGCGCGCGCGTCGGCGTCGTCGTGTGAGGGAACGCGCGCGGCGCCGAGGCGCGCGCGGTGGTTGATTGGTCCGGTGCGGTCTCGAGTCACACACGGACGACAGACGCATCGACCGCGGCGACCGCGCCGTCGCGCGACGCCTCTTTGAAGCGCGCGACAGCGCCCGTCGACGACATCATGGCCCCGAAAGGTGCGAACGATATTCTCGCCGCGACGACGGCGCGTCGAACGCGACGATGGCGCGGCGCGGCGTCGAGAAACGGCGCGCGGGCGCGACCGACGCGCGATGGGTCGATCGGCGGGATGGATCGTCGTCGCCGCCGCGCGTCGTGGGAACGCGGATGCGCGCGAGTGAAGCGAGTTGGAGAGACGACTGACGATGCGTGGGATGTTTTCGCGGGCGTAGACACGAAGAAGAAGGTTTCCACCTTTGTCATCGACTGCGCGAAGCCGGTGCGTGTGAAACCCTAAAATACAGGGCGAGCGGCGAACGCGCGACTCGAGACGACGACGAGGGACGATGACTGACGATGCGATGTTCTTTGATGCGAATAGGTCGAGGACAAGATTATGGAGATTGGTTCGTTCACCGCGTTCCTCACCGATCGTATCAAGGTTGGTGGTAAGGCGGGCGCGCTCGGCGAGGCGGTGAGCGTGTCGAGCGACAAGACGAAGGTGACGGTGACGAGCGAAGTCGCGATGAGCAAGCGCTACATGAAGTACCTCACGAAGAAGTACCTCAAGAAGCACAACGTTCGTGATTGGTTGCGCGTGATTGCGTCCAACAAGGAACGCAACGTGTACGAGTTGAGATACTTCAACATCGCGGACGACAACGAGGAAGAATAAATTTCGTCCTCGCGACGAAGTTGACGTGGGTGCTGGTCAGCGCGCTCTTTGAGGGCGTCGTGAGACCCGGGGGAGCGTTCGCGTTAGATCGCGTTCGCTTGAAACCGATAAGAAACACTCTAGGCATATAAAAAAAGAGGTGATAGCGTTTTTATGAAAGACAAAAGTCGTCTCGATAAATTGTTTTACACGATTTTCGCCGTTAATCCGTCAACGCCGCCGTGGCTTTGTCGCTCACGGCTTTACTGAGCTCTTGCACTTTTTTATTCTTAATGAAAAACTCGTGCGTCAGCATGGCGGCGACGAGAACGATGAGGAGGTAGATTGGGAAAAATTGCGGGTACTGGGTGAAAACCTTGCCGAAGAGTTTCGTCGCCACGACGCGCTTGTAAAACACCTGACCGATGGGACCGTGTAAGATGTAAATCGGGAACGAAATCGTTCCGAGGTACACCAAAGGTTTTAGCGAAAGAATCTTCGAGACCAAAGACCCCTCACCGCCCTCGCGCACCGTCTCTCGGTGTACGTTGACGGCGAACGCGGAGAACAAAACGGTGAAAATTGTCCTCGATAACGCGTCGTTGACTGCGACGACGCCGAGCGCGCGAGCGGCTAGAAACGCCACCATGGCCACCAACGGCGTCGCCGAGCACGCCAAAAGTTTGTTTTGCTTCGGCACGGACTCGCCCTCGGCGCTGTCCACCATGACGGTTCGCGCGGCGACGGCGCCGAGTAAGACGTCGATCAAAGCGTTGAAGGGTGAAAATCGCACCGAGTTAAAGTACAGCCAGTTTGGGTGCGTCTTCGCGGACATCATGCCTTCCATGAAGCCCCATGCGTTGAGATCGTAGGAGTACGCGATCTTCGCCAAGAGAGACACGATTATCAGCACCTTGAACACCGAATGCAAGTGCTCGCGCTTGAAGCGCGCCACGCTCGGCAACGCGAACGGCATCGCCGCCAAGGCAAACGTGAACGCGCTCAAAAACCACGTCGGCGCGTTCCAAAGCTCGGCGTGCATGGGGAACCACGCTTGGGTGAGAGTAAACGTCATGAAACCGTGCACAGCGGCCGTCAACGGCCCGTTGTAAAACGAATCCGCATAAAAAAACATCGGTGCGAAGACGCAGTTGACGACAAAGTACAGCGGATAAAACCCCATCACGCGACTGACGAAATACTTTGGAGTCGGGCGTAATCGCCCCGTCTGCGCTTCGTACTTGCCCAGCTCCGTCGTCGTGTACGCCGCGACGTACCCACTGAGCACGAAAAACGCTCCGACGACGACGTTGACTTGCGAAAACGCCGCGAGCGCGAGCGCGTTCTTCGTCGCGCACGCGATAAAGTGCCCGACCGAGATGTACGTGATCAAAAAGAACCGCACGCTGTCCAGCGCGGGCAATCGCGGTTTTTTCACCGACTCCACCTTCACGCCTTCGCCCGCGGCGCGCGCGATGACCATCCGCGAGCCCTTCCGCGCTCGTTCGCGCGTCCGAGGCGCGTCGCCCTCGCGCCCCGTCGCCTTCCCTCGCGCCTCGACGACCATCGACGTCGATCGAGCGCCTCGCCCGCGTCCAAGACGCGCGCTCTCGCTTCCCGCGCCGACGCACCGCGCGCTCGCGCGCTCGCGCGCATCACGCGCGCCGCATTTCGCGCGCGCGCGCGACACCGAATGTCCCGACAGTTGCGCAGTCAAACGCATCTCTCAAACGCGCACGCCGCCGCGTCGTTCGCTCGCGTCGCGCGTTCGCGCGCGCGCGCGATCGTCGCGCGTCCCGAGCGCGTCGTCGCGCGTCGACGCGACCGCGCGTCGACGATCGCGCGCGTCGCGCGTGTCGAAGTGTCGCCGGCGCTTCTCGCTTCTGGGCGAATTCCGCGTCATTCCTCGACGCCCGCGCGCGCGCTCGCGCCGTCATGGACTTCAACCTCGAGGGCCTGCGCGTGTTCTTCCCGTATCCCCAGATATACCCCGAGCAGCTGGCGATGATGACCGAGTTCAAGCGCTCGCTCGACGCGCGCGGGCACGGCGCGATCGAGATGCCCACGGGGACGGGGAAGACGATCACCGTGCTGTCGCTGTGCGTGAGCTATCAGATCGCGCACCCGGAGTGTGGGAAACTGATATACTGCACGCGCACGGTGCCGGAGATGGAGAAGGTGCTGGCGGAGTGCCGGACGTTGGAACGATTCATAGCGGCGCGAGCGGGCGAGGACGTCGCGGCGATGCTGGCGCTCGGGCTGTCGTCGAGGAAGAACATGTGCGTGAATCCGCGAGTCGTGGACGAGGGGTCGAGGGAGAGCGTGGATGGGAAGTGCCGACGGTTGACGGCGAGCTGGGTGCGAGAGAAACGGTTGGAACGGGAGGCGCGAGGGGCGAGCGAAAACGAAAACGTGGAGGACGGGGGCGAAGGGAACTGTTGCGAATTTTTTGAGGATTTTGAGAGCGCGGGAGAGAAGGCGGTGTTGCCTCCGGGGGTGTACACCTTGCACGATTTGCGCGCGTTCGGGCGAACGAAGAAGTGGTGTCCGTATTTTTTGGCGAGGAATATGATTTCGTTCGCCAACGTCGTGGTGTACAACTATCAGTATATGCTCGACCCGAAGGTGGCGAGCTTGGTGTCGAGTTCGTTGGAAAAGGAGTGTATCGTAGTGTTCGACGAAGCGCACAACATCGATAACGTGTGCATCGAGGCGTTGAGTGTGAATCTTCGCCAGCAGACGTTGGAAAACGCGGGGCGGTCGATTACGTCGTTGAACACGCGCATAGACAGGGCGAAACAAACCGACGAGCGGCGGCTTCGTCAAGAGTACGAGCGCTTGGTGAACGGGCTGGCGCAGCAAGGCGTGTTAGCGCGAGGCGGTGGCGAAGACGTGTTGATGAACCCGATTATTCCGGATGATATTTTGCGCGAAGCCGTGCCGGGGAACATTCGACGGGCCGAGCACTTCGTCGCGGTGTTGAAACGATTCGTTGAGTACCTCAAGATGCGATTACGATCGACGCAGGTGGAACAAGAAACACCGACGGCGTTTTTGCAGCACTGCGCCGCGAACGCGGGAATAGACGGGAAGACGTTGAAGTTTTGCTACGACCGCTTGACGAGCCTGTTGAAGACGCTCGAAGTCGTGGACATGGACGAATTCAACGCGCTATCTTTGGTGGCAAACTTTGCCGCGTTGGTTGGGACGTACTCAAACGGCTTTGCGCTGATTCTCGAGCCTTACGATGAGCGTTATCCAAACATTCCGGATCCAGTGTTGCAACTCGCGTGCTTGGACGCGTCGCTCGCCATCAAGCCCGTGTTTGAGCGTTTCCAGTCCGTGTTCATCACGTCTGGAACGTTGAGTCCGATTGATTTGTACCCAAAACTTCTTGGGTTCAATCCTGTGAGCGTACGGAGTTTAGCAATGACGCTTACGCGCGATTGCTTGTGTCCGATGGTGATCACTCGTGGGGCGGATCAGCAAGCCGTGTCGACGAAGTTTGACATGCGCGACGATCCGAATGTGATTCAAAATTACGGGCGAATCTTGATTGGTCTCGCGCAAACCGTTCCCGACGGCATTGTCGCTTTTTTCGTATCGTATTCTTACATGGAAAACATCGTGAGCAAGTGGCACGAGACGGGAATTTTGCGAGAAATCATGCAACACAAACTCGTCTTCATCGAAACCACCGACGTGGTTGAGACGTCTTTGGCGCTCGACAATTACCGACGCGCGTGTAACTGCGGCCGGGGCGCGATTTTCCTCTCTGTCGCGCGCGGAAAAGTTGCGGAAGGGATCGATTTCGATCGGCACTACGGCCGCGCCGTCGTCATGTACGGCGTACCGTATCAGTACACGCTCTCGCGCATCTTGCGCGCGCGACTCGAGTATTTGCGAGAGACGTTCCAAATCAAAGAGAGCGACTTTTTAGCGTTTGATGCGGTGAGGCAAGCGGCGCAGTGCGTCGGGCGAGTCATCCGCTCGAAAAAAGATTACGGTCTCATGGTTTTTGCGGACAAACGATACAACTCGCAGGACAAGCGCGGAAAGCTGCCGGGATGGATCACCACGCACTTGCGCGAAGAGGTACTGAACTTGTCCACGGACATGGCCATGCAAGTCGCGCGGACGTTCATGCGCTCTATGTCCCAACCGTTCAGCCATGATGAGAACACGCAGTCCCTGCTCGATCAAGCGATGGTCGATCGACTCGCCGTCGAAGGGGGTTGGCGGGAGGCGTTGCCGGCGCTTTCTCGAAAGTTGGCGCCCGAGATCACGATGCACCTTTCTTAGATGAGCACAGAATTAGCAGAATATAGCTTTATAGTTTTAATAGTACAAAAAGGAAACCGACTAGCCGCGAATCGTGTCCGTGTGCGCACCGCGATCGCCGGCGGCGACTTGCGCGCGCCAACCTTCGAGCGACGCCTTTGCGATGGTTTCCAATTTATCCATGGCGTCTCCGACTGAGTCGGCGCTCCACAAAACTTCTGAAATGGCGAGATGCGCGTCTTCGCTCTCGCATCGCAACAGACGCTCAATAATGGGTAAGTCGTCTTCGACCTCACCGTCGACCGCGAACCCGAGACGCGATTGGAGGAGCGGATCGTCGAGCGGCCTGCCGCCGAAGACGTCTTCGGGCAGCGGGCGGTATCGACAAAAAAAGCCTAGATGCCACGGAAAAAACTCATCAAACCGTCGCTTACCCAGTTCGTCGTCCCCGAAGCCTTCCCGCATGTAATTACGCAGCGTGTAATACACCCCCACGCGCTGTTCCACGGTTGGATTCCAGCACTTGCGCTCGCGATACTCTTTGAATATCCACGGCTTGATCAACGCCCCTCGACCGACCATCATCGCAGCCACTCCAGAGTGCTCCATTCGATCGCGCGCATCGTACCACGTCAACACATCGCCGTTGCCTATGATTGGAATGTTTCGTTCCCGAACGATGTCTCGAATCACGTCGTAATCCGCCGCCTTGGTGTACCGCTGCTCCTTCGTCCGACCGTGCACGACGACGGCGCTCGCCCCCGCATTTTCCAACCCCTCCGCGATTCTCCGCGCCTGCGACGACGAATCGATCCCAAGTCGAATCTTCACCGTCAACGGCACGTCGATCCGACTCGCGATCCCCTCCACCAACCGCTCCAATTTCGCCGGCTTTTTCAACAGCGCCGCGCCGAGCCCGCGCTTCCACGTCTCGTGAATCGGACATCCGCAATTCAAGTCCACGAAATCCGCGCCAAACTCCCCCGACGCGATCAACGCCGCGTTCACGCCCTCCTCAATGGCGTTCGTCGCGATCTGCGCCCCGAAACAATCGCCAGCGTCGCCCTCGTGTCGCCGCACCCGCGCGCGTTCCACCCTCGCCCCCTTCGCGAGAAATCGCGCGAACGCCATCTCGCTCACCACGACCTCCGCCCCGAATTCGCTCGCGCACAACCGTCGGAACGGCGCGTTTCCTCCCTTCGTCAGCGGCGCCAGCCACAGCTGTCCGCGCGCGACGCGCTCGCGGAACGTTTCGTCGCCGCCGCCGTTTCGTAACCGTCGCGCGTCCGAATCATCGTCGCCCTCGCGCGCGTCCGAGACCGCGTCTCCGCGCGCGCGCGTCGACGCGCGACGCGGCGCGAGACACCGCCGACGCTTGAGCGCGCGCAGCGCGACGCGCGTCGTCGCCGGCGCGATCGCGCCGACGCGCCGCATGATGACGCCCGACGTCGCACATCGCGCCGCGACATCACCCGCGCGCGCGCTCGAGGCGCGACGCCGCGCGCGCGGCGAGCGAGACGCCGCGTCGCGCGATGCCGGGCGCGGACGCGACGCGCGAGACCGGCGCGCGCGAGCGGCGGCGTCGGAAAGATCATCGGCCGCATCACCATCGGAGACACGCGTCCAACTCGAGTTACGACGCGCGCGAGCCGATCCTGCGCGCGCGGGACGGCGCGGAGGAGGCGCGCGATGCGGTCGACGACGACGACTCCGCGCCGTCGCCGCGAACGCCGCTGAACGCGGTGAAGACGCGCGATGGGAGAAAGTCTCCGCGAACACCCGATGATGAGGCGGAAACGTCTTCGTCGTCGGATGACGCGACGCCGGGGCGAGGGGAGCCGTTCAGCCCGCGACGAGGCGGACGGTCGAGCTCGGAATCGTCGGGAAATCGCGCGGGCGGGGCGTTCGGGCGGCGGGGAGGGAGGCGGAGCGGGCGGGCGAGCGACGCGGAGCAGATCGCGCGAATGCTGGACGGCGAGGCGACGTCGAGCGAGAAAGGGACGGGAGGTATGAGGGACGACGTCGACGATGCGAGCGGTGATGCGGTGGAAGTGAAATCGGCGCTCGATGCGGCGGAGATGGAGGGAGATGGGGGAGGGAGTCGACGGACGACGACGTGGGGGGCGCTCGTGGCGTATCTGCGATGCTGCGTCGCGCCAAAGTCGACGACGGAGAGCGAGCTCGAGTGCGCTGAGAGCGCGGCGAGTGTGGTGCATCAGACGACGACAGTGTCGTGCGTGCCGTGCGTGGCGCAGCCGAGGGCGTGCTTGGAAGATGGGTTCGTGTTGCACGAAGGCGACCCGTTCATCGGCGAGCCGGACTGCGCGTGCGACGCGTCGCGCTGGGGCAAGTACGCGACGAAGGAGATTTACAATCTGCGTGATGGGGCACCCAAGTATAAACCGTGTTTAGTGCTCGACTTGGACGAGACGCTGGTGCATTCGAGCTTTAAGCCCGTGATGAGAAGCGATTTCATCGTGCCGGTTGAAATCGACGGCAAGATGACCGACGTGTACGTGTTGAAGCGCCCGTGGGTGGATTTGTTCATGCGCGAAGTTTCGAAAGACTGGGAAATTGTCGTGTTCACGGCCAGTTTACCGAAGTACGCGAATCCAGTGATGGATTTACTGGACGTCGAGAAGACGGTTCGTTGGCGGTTGTTCCGTCGACACTGTTACGCGTTTCAGGGCAACTACGTCAAAGATTTGACGTCTTTAGGCCGAGATCTATCGCAAACGGTCATCGTGGATAACTCACCTTATTCATACGCGTTTCATCCGCAGAACGCGTTCCCTATTTCGAGTTTCATTGACAACCCCAACGACAACGAGTTGCTCAACGCGATACCATATTTGCGAGAGCTAGCGAGAACTAAAGACGTTGTCGAATTTTTGAAGAAGTCGCGAGGGTGTATGCCACGTCAATCGTACTTTTCGCGCAAAGAAATCGAAGAGCCGGCGTACGATCGAGTTGGTAACGCCATTGTGCCATAGTGCCATAGACAGAAGCTGCGTTGTTTGCCTTGTTGAAATGTTACAAATCCGTGGAAAATCGACATACGTTACATCATTCGTCATCCTCGATGGACAAAAGAGAGAAGACGTTAGTGTTCTCCACGCGCGTCACGACTTCTTCTTGAATCTTGAGCACGGGAGTGTGCACTTTTTTCTCGTGCTTCGGCGTCGGAAGCTTTGCCGGTTCGCGGTGCAACTCGGCGTCAATCTTCTTCTCAACCTCGGCGAGAATTTTGCTCGTGTCCACTGGTTTAGCGCCACCGAATATAGACGCAGAACCGACGGCGATCGGAGGCTCTCCGGAGTCCCTCTCGACGCTTCGCGGTTTGAGCACCAATTTGGGACGCTCCGCGGCCGGCTCGACGATTTTCGGCACCGGCGCGGCGTTGCCCACAGACGTCCACTGATCCTCGCGATGCGAGTTTCGACGTTGCCCGCGATCGGTAGAACTTCTTCGTCCTCTGTCCATCGACTTCCGCTCATCCGCGACGTTGACGCGCAACGGGCGTTCGCCCATGACGAAGCCGTCTGCCTTCAACGCTTCGCGAAGACTGTCCGCGTCTGGAAACTCCACAAAGTACCCTCGAACTTTCGTCTGACTCCTATCCGTCATCGCGCGGACGTTTACTGCCTCTGGCGTCGCCCCGCACGCCTTCAACACCTCATCCTGCGTCGCCTCAAACGGAAAGTTTCCGACGAACGCGACGTACGGCGGCTTTGTGGGAAAAGCCGCCGGCTCTCGTTCTCGCGGCGCCGTCCGTTCCCGCGAGCCTTCTTCGCGGTGATGCGTCTCTCGATGTTCGCGATACTCCACTTGCATCGCCGTGGGTTGATGCGTCTCCCCTCGCGTCTCTCGAAACCCGCCGCCGCCGTGCGTCTCCGCGCCGTGCCAACCGCCCATGCGCTGAGTCGCGCGAAAATCAAACAATCGTTCGGGTGCTCGCGCGCGCGCGCGTGCGTCGATCTTCAGATCCTACGCACCGCCGCCGATCGAGCGCTTTCGTCAGTCTCCTTCGTCGCCTCTCGAGCGCGGTCGCACCGCGCGCGACATCGCGTCGCGCGCGTCGATTCTCGAGAATTCTCGCGATCGTCGTCGTCGTCGTTCGCGCGCTCGAGATCGCGTCGTCGAGCGGTTTCGCGCGTCGGCACGCGCTCGATCGATCGAGCGATGTGCGTTTCATCGTCGAGCGCGCGCGCGCGACGAGTGACGCACCGTGCGCGCGAGCGCGAGCGCGAGCGTGTGCGGAACGGTGCCGACAGTTACCGAGCCGTGGGTGGCGCCTTCGGAGACGAAGAGATCGAGAAATTTCGAGACTCGCAAAATGTGCAAACATGCGCGTTACAAGGATGGCGTTAAAAGGACGCGTTAAAAGGAAGAAGCGACGTCTTCGAGGTTACCGTACGGAACGTCGTTGTCGCTTTCGAATAAGTACGCCTTGGCGTCGTCGCTGAGCGCCAAGGAGAGGCTGGCGACGGAGGCGCCGTCGGCTTTCGCAGCCCGCGCGCGCCGCTGGAGGGCGTCCCACTGCGCGTTTAAATCGGATTGGCGCAAGGGCAAGTCCGCGGCGCACGGATCGATGGTGTAACCCATACTCGTGGCTATAGACGCCATCATACAGTTGCTGACGACGCGCTCGGAATCAACGGTGTGGTCAGCGCTGATGGGCAACCAGGCGGCGGTTTCGGCAAAGGCGCGGCCGCCGCGCGCGCAACCCAACTGGTTGAACTTTTTGGGGTTGAAGTCCATTTCATCGATGTCGGGTTGCGGTACGGACTCGCTGACGACGCGTTCATCGTCATACCAAGTCGGGACGACACCACCGAGCATTGATTTATCGAGCTTCTTCGTTTGCGCGATGTAGCAGTTGAAATTCAAACCGTCGGCGTGCTTTGCGATGCACTTGGAATTTAACCAGGTGCCGATCATCCCGGCTCCATTCGTCGCGACGTAATCTCGAAGTCTCTGCGCGCCCCGTTTCGTGAACATCAGAGCGCTAGTGCTGACGCCGCCGCACATATGGTTGTGCTTGTACAAGTACACCGACGAAGATTGGTTCACGCACTCCTCGGCGCCGTGCGTGTGCTCTCCCCACGTGCCGGTCGCGCTCGACTTGATCTTCTTCACGAACTGCCCCGGGCTCAGGTTAACAGGCTCGAGAAACACCATGTCGGTGTTTTCCGGAAGCTCACTCTCGAGCTCGGCGTAATCGAGCGGGCTAACGGCGTGCTTCGCCAAGGCTGTGGACTCCCAAACGACAAACGAGTCGGCGCCAGAGTCGAGCGCCTTTTTCCAGACAGCCATGTGCGATAACATGGAGCCGAGGTGCTTCTGCAGACCCAGCTTACACGCTTCCCCGACGCAGTGTTGATCTTTGTCAGCCAGCGTGGCTTGCACGTCCTTAACGGGAAAGCGCACGTCGTCGCCTTCAGTCATCCCCATCGTCGCCACCTTGGCTGTCTCGAGCGTATCCGGCCAGCGCGCCGGAAACGTCTCTTCTTCGATACTAGCGACCTTAGCGGCCTCACTCGAGTCCATACCAGCGTATGTCTCGAACAGGTTGGCCACGTACGCTTGCGCACTCTTGGCGTTTTCAAGTTCTTCGCCCGGCTGGGTGTCGGAGATGATGTAAATCTTTGGAGTGTTCGTCGGGAGTGCGGATTCGGTACTGCCCGTCGCCGCCGTTCCTCCCACATCGGTAACAGCTGAAATCGCCGCTTTCGCGCGTTGCTGCTTTCTATGCGCCACACGTTGCTCGCGTTTCGGATGCTCCTTGTTGAGTTCCGCTTCCTTGGCAGCGAGCGCTTCCTGCGCTCGCTTGGCCGCGGCTGCTATTCTCTCGTTCCGCGCCTTGGCAGAGTTCACGTGATGCGCCGGGCGCGCGTGGTGCTGCGCACCCAAAGCCGCGACTTCGCTCGTCTCTTCGCCGGCGGCGATCGTGGAGTTATCCGCGATCGCATCACCGACGACGAGCGTGGCGTTGTCCGCATCAACGAACGTACCGTCGACGACGAGCGTGGCGTTGTCCGCGTCGCCGCCTTCTTCCTCCGCGAGCGCCGAGCGTTCGACGTCGACGACTTCGTTCCGCTTCGCCGCCTTCTCCACCGCCGCGCGTCGCGCCGCCCGGTGTTCCATGCGCTGCTCCCGTCTCGGATGCGCCTCATTCAGCAGTCTTTGTCTCTCCGCCTCCGCTTCCTCCGCCGCCTTCGCCGCCGCGGCGATCCGCGCGTTTCTCAGAGCCTTCGCCGACGCCGTCGGCTTCGATCCGAGCGCCGCCGCCCCTCCCGCGCCCGCCGTCCCTCGCACCGCCCCGATCGTCACCGCCGTCGCCGCGAGCGCCGCCGCGACGACGACCGCCACCCGTCGCCCGCCGCGCGCGCGTCCGTCGCGGCGTCCCGCGCCGTCGTCGCCGCGCTCGACGTCCAACACCGCCGCGTCCGCGTTCGCGCGCGGCGTCGACGAGACGTCGCGTCCGAGCAGCGCCGCGCGTTCACCGCGCGCGTCGGTCGTCATGTCCGCGTTCGTCCGCGTTCGCGCGTCCCTCGGCGTCGCTCGGCGTCGTCGAGTGATGATCGCCATCGGCGATGGTGTTGCGAAGGTTGGTTTTATCGTGCCGTCGTATTTCGGACATACGTGTATGCGCATTCAGTCATGTATAACTCAGAGACAACGTTTCCACAAAGTCGTATAAAACCACATACGAATTCGATCAAAATCACCGCGGGTTCGCGCGCGCGGCGCACGCCCCGTCGCCGCGCGATCGTCGCGGCACACGTCGCCGACGCCGCGCCGCCGCGCCGACGCTCGACGCACGGCTCGGAATCCGCGCGCGCGCGCGCCTCGACGCGCGCGCGCCTCGACGCGACGCGCCGCCGCGACGCGTCGACGCGACGCGACGACCGACCGGTCCGACGCCGCGACCGCGCGCGAGGGTTGATCTCGCGACGCGCGCGTTCGACGCATCTTGCGCGCGAATTCGCGCGTGAGCGCGAATTGGGACGTCTCGGAAGCGCGGGAGGATGATGCGCGCGGAGAGTGATCGCGGCGAGGGGGCGAACGCGGCGGTGAAGACGGAGGGAGGGGGGACGAGCGATGGACTTCCGGGGACGGCGGTCGGGGCGCGAGGCGGCGAGACGACGACGAAACGAGAGCGGGAAGCGGATTGGGCGAACGAGATACCGCCGGATGTGCTCGCGGAGGCGTTGGGGGCGCGAAGGAGCGGACGGAAGACGAAAGCGCGGGTGATCATGATCGATGGGGAGCCGGTGTTGAGGTCGAATAATTACTCGTTGACCGAGGGCGAGCCGAGCGTGTTCGACAAGGAGCTCGGGGCGGGAGAGGATGGGACAGAGGAAGAGGCGGGGCGAACGCAGTACGTGTTTGAACCGACCAAGGTCCGCAGACAGTACGTGCGAAAGAAGCCCAGAGTGCCGAAGGTGGCGACGGATGAGGAGGTCAAGTGCGCGAAGAATAATCGAGAAATTTCCAAAGCGATTGAGGACGCGCACATGCGTCGGTCCAAGTACTTACAGGCGCAGATGAAGGCCTTGGACCCGTTCATCACGCCACAGGTGAAAAACGCCATCCTCGATCGCGCCGAAGCGTACGAGGCGTCGCAGAAAGGTCCGCAAAAAGTGCTCATGCCCGTGGAGAACCAACCCGCGATGATCAAGGCGGTGTTGCGCGAGTATCAATTGGAAGGTTTGCGATGGAACGTCGGAATGTACGATCAAGGATGCTCGTGCATCTTGGCGGATGAGATGGGTTTAGGTAAAACGTTACAGTCGATTTCGTTCTTGGCGTGCATAAAGGAGATGCGTCACGCCAACGGACCGCACTTGGTCGTGTGCCCGCTCTCCGTGCTCTCGTCATGGATGGACGAGTTGCAAAAATGGGCGCCGTCGTTCCGCGTCGTGCGCTTGCATTCCGGCGACGAAAATGAACGTGTTCGTTTGCGAAAAGAAGTGGTGCCGAACACCGAATCCTACGACGTCGCCGTGACGACGTACGAGATGGCGTGTAACCCGGCGTTCAACGTGACGTTGACACAAAAGGTCATGTGGCGTTGCTTGATTCTTGACGAAGGTCATCGCGTGAAGAACGAAGAAACGGCGGCGCATCAAGTGCTAAAGCGCATCAAACGTCAACACACGCTTCTGTTGACTGGTACGCCTATCCAAAACAACTTGCACGAGCTGTACGCCATTCTTTCCTTTTTGCATCCCGACGTCTTCACGTCAAGCGAACCATTCGATAAGGCGTTCAATTTGAACACCTCAGAACACAAGGTTGACTCAAACTTACTGGAAAAAGCACACTTTCTGATGCGTCCATTCATTTTACGCCGCGTCAAGGGTGAGGTTGAAGTGTCGCTTCCACCAAAGACAGAGACGAAGATTATGTGCCCGTTGTCCGAGGCACAGACGTTTTGGTATCGACGACTCTTGCTTCGGGAAGCGACGGCTTTGCAGTCGCTCGAAAAGGCGACCAAAGGCGAAGGTGGTGCGGATAACTTCCAAAAGCTCAATTCGTTGTTGATGCAATTGCGAAAGTGCTGCAATCATCCGTTTTTGTTCACCGGTACTGACGTGCCCGAAGATGGCGTGCCGATCGAGGATCTCATCTCGGCGTCTGGTAAACTCGCCGTGCTCGACAGAATGATGCAAAAGTTAAAAGAAGGCGGACATAGAGTGGTGTTGTTCTCACAGTTTACTTCCATGCTCGACATCTTACAAGATTTCTTGACTTTGAGAGGGTACACCTACGCTCGTTTGGACGGGTCGACGAATCGCGTGCAGCGTTCCATCGACATCGCCGCCTTCAACCGTCCAGATTCACCCATGTTTGCGTTCTTGCTCTCCACCCGTGCCGGTGGTTTAGGTGTAAACCTTCAGACTGCGGACACGTGCATCTTGTTCGATAGCGATTGGAACCCTCAAGTGGATCTTCAAGCGATGGCTCGCGTGCACCGCATCGGTCAGAAGAAGATGGTGCACATTTACCGACTTGTCACTGCGGGTACTGTCGAAGAGCGCATGACGCAGCGCGCGGAGAAGAAGCTTTTCTTGGATCAAATGGTTTCACGAGGTTCCACGAAGGCTGCAGAACAATCGGATAACCTCGATAGGAACGATTTGTACGCCATGTTACGATTTGGAGTTGACGCCGTCTTCAGTAAAGCGAGCGGCGATCCTCCAACCGATGAGGAATTGGACATTCTCATGGACCGCACACCCGCGGGCGAAAAGCGACGTAAAAAGCTCGGTGACCTCCAAACCGATGTGACGACCGCCGAAGACTACATCGAAGGCAAGGCTGAAGCGGCGCCCATCTCCACCTTCATGCTTCCCGAGGCGATCGCCAACGACATGGGCGTGAGCGCCGACGCTGTGAGCGAAGCCAAGGCTAACAAGTACAAATCAGTCAAAGACATCGCTGCAGAGTTCAACGCCAACGTTATGATGGGTAAGCGTTCTCGAACGAAGACGACGATTGAAATCGACGGGCACACTGTGCTCAAGGCGAACAATTACAACATGGAGGATGGCGAACCGTCTGTGCACGCGCGCGAAGCTCGAACCAAGGTAAAAACTGGCCCGGAGTCGAAGAAGCCGCGATCTCAAATCGCGGGGAGAGATTACGGTCATAGTTCAGTGTGTCAGTCGTGCTGGGATGGAGGTGAAATCGTGTGTTGCGACTTGTGTCCGGTCTCGGTGCACCCAGACTGCATAGGGATCACAATCAAGGATATCACGCGATACCATCGGTGGTCTTGCCCGCATCACTCGTGCCACGAATGCGGCCGCAAGGCGGCGGCAGTAGGTGGTATCCTTTTCCGTTGCGAAGCATGTCCGAGAGCTTTCTGCGAAGATCACTTGCCGAACACCGCAGAAATCATCGGCAAGTGCAAGCGATTTCAAGACTTGGGCCAAAACCACCCGGCGCAAGCGTGCTTCATTCACTGCGACAAGGAGTGCTCCAAGTGGGCTTCGACGCATATCGCAGAAGAGTACGGTAAAACTGCTGAGGGCTGGTCAATCGGCAAGAAAGTCGCCATTACCGATCACTGGATTGAGGACCGCGATGCCGAGCTCGAGCTTCCGGTGGAGAACGGCACGCGCACCAAACCGTTGGCGCACGCAACGTTCACCGATCTCGTTCAGTTCTTGCTTCGCAACGAAGGACCGAAGAAGGGTGGTAAGAAAAAGAAGAAATCGAAGGCATCCGATGAATTGATCGAACCGCAACCGGGTGAGTTGTTGGAGATGCGCGGCGTGTTGTGTTACTACACCAGAAATGGAGAAAACGTCGCGGCCGTGTCTGAAATGCACAACGTCGACTGGAAAGATATCATCGACTGGAACACGGGTTGGGTGCCGGGTGCGTTCTACGGTAAGGGTACGTACTTACTCGAGGGTACGCGACTTTGGCTCGCGCCGCCGCCGCGCAAGACTCTCGATGAGATGACGGAAGACGAGCGAATCAAGCGCGTTCAAGAAGATCGCGAAGCAGCCTTAGCTGCGGTTGCGATGGGCTTACCCGGTGCCTCTCAGATGCTCAACGAAGGCGAGGTCAGTGTTTTCGGCCGCGGTCTCAAAGGATTGCGTCAAAAGGATCTCTTGCCGTCTGAACGCGACGAAATTGTCACGGAGATGTTCAAACGCGTCCGCCCGCTTTTGGAAAAGAAGATCGCGGCTTCGCGTAAGCAAGCAGAAGACCAAGCCAAGAAGGCGGCAAAAGTTGAAGAAGAAGAACGCATTCGTGCGGCTGAACGTAACGCACGAACTGCGCGTCGTGGCGACGGTATGCCCTCCGACTCGTTCCTCGCCGCCGATCTTACGACGGGCGATCGCGCTCCGGCACGTCGAGGCGCACCCCCGCCCATCCCTGCAGTGCATGGCGGCAAAATCTCCAAGAGTTCGCTTGATGCCATTAAGAACGCTATTCTCCGCGGTTTGGACTTGGTCGGCGCGACAAAGACCGGTGAACATTGTCCTGCGATGATGCTCAAGGTGAGAATCGCGCGCGGCCACGCCGGGTCGCAGTTATTGACGGATATGCGGACGCGCTGGACGTCGGATTTGGGTGAGGATTTAGGTTTCACGCTCGGCGTTATTTCACTTGAACGCGACGGTGCTTTGGATCTTGAACTTCATCACAAATTTCCCGAAAACGTTGAGCTTGCGTCGCTTCGATTATCCGCCAAGGCCAAGGTGCCACCGAAGCCAAAGGGCGAGCTGTCGCAAGAAGCCCCGAAACAATCTCGGGCCACGTCTTCGCAGTTTGTCCTCAACGAGCAAGAGGTTAAAGTTCAATGCGGTGATCTTGATGGTTTCTTGCGCCCGGGTGTTAAACGCGGCGATGAAAGCGTCGAGTTTATGGATTCTGAAGGCAAGAAGCACGTCGTACCGGCGGTTGAATTCGAGAGATTGGGAGGTCGCGGTTCCACTCGCAAATGGCGTCAATCCATTCGACTCGGCGTCGACATTCCAGCTCGCGAGATCACGGACGACAGCAAGCGAGGTCCGCCAATTGGAAAGTTCTTGCGCGATGAAGGCATGGTGTACCGCGAAAGTGTCATCGGCCGTTGCCTCGAGATGTGGTTCCCAGAAATTGAGCAGTACTACCCCGGCGAAGTTATCGATTACAAGTCTGATTCGGGCGAGCACGAAATCCTGTACAACGACGGTAACCGCGAGTGGGTGTACTTCTGCCTGCAACAAACTCGATGGCCCGACGGTCTTCCTACTCGCCTTGAGCCCTCCAAGGTCGAAAGCCGGTCGAAAGAAGGTCGAAAGCCGAGCGGAAAGTCGGAGAAGGAGAGTGGCAAACGCGGTCGTGCGGCGGCCGTCGTATCGTCCGAAATGGTGTCCAACGGCTATCGTGTCTTCGTTCTCAGCGAAAAGATGACGCTCGAGCAGATTTCGGCGCAAGTCGGAATAGCATGCGACGAGTTACTCAAATTCAACGAGCCTTACATCCCCAAGTTGTCGATCACGACGAAATTACCCGAGGATAGTAAACTTTACTTGCAAGCTGGTCCGGATCCTGACGAGCTCGCGGCGATGGAATTGGTCGAAGCGAGGCTCGAACAAGCGAAGCAAGCCGAAAAGGACGCCGCGGAAAAGGAAGCCAAAGCGAAGGAAGATGCCGCAAAGGCCAAGTCCAAGGCCAAGGCGAAGGCCAAGGCGAAGACTAAAGCCAAGGGAAAGAAAGGCAAGGATGAGACCCCGAAGAAGGGAGGTAAGATCGTCAAACGTGCTGCCGCGAACAAGGCGAAGAAAAAGTTCGCCGAGGTGGACGAGGATGATGATGACGATGACGATGACTTTGATTCCGAAGACGAAATAGAATCCGAATCCGAATATGACTCCGAAGGTGACGAAGATGACGAAGATGAAGAGTTTACAGTATCAAAGAAGAAGCCGCGGTCCAAGCACAGCGCGGCAAAGATGGCAGAGATGGCGGCGGCTGAGTTCAAGCTCGAACTCGAGGCGCCGTGCGTCGTTCGAGGAAGCGCTGTGCCCATCGTGTGTGGTGGACTCGAAGGTGTCTTGACTGGTGGTCATCTTGTCGTGCTGCACACAGATGCCAAGAAGAAATCGACGAGCGAGATGACGATGGAAGAATTCATGAAACTCGCCAAGCGCAAGGGTCACTGGCAAGAAGAGGTGAAATACAACGGTGCCGGCGAGATGAAGGGTAATCCCATCATTCATTATCTTGCAGAGCGCGGACTTGCTATTGGTCGCGGCGCGATCGGTAACAATGTGGACATTCTCCCGCACGGGACCGCCATGCAATTTTTCCCCGCGAAGATTGTGAGCTTTGACGACGTCTCTGGTTCGCACGAAATTCAGTACTTTGGCAAGGAGGAATTAGAGAAGATTCATCTTCCCTTGGCCACCATAAGATGGTTACCGAAGATGTGGGAACCATTCGGCGGCCCCGAATCGGTCAAGGTGCCGGATGCCGAAGGCGGCCTCATATTTGCTCTGAAGCCGATTCCCATCGGCTGCGGCGGTATGCGAGGCGTTTTACTTCCGGGAGGCAAGCGCGGCGAAGAAATGGTGCGATACTGCGTCATGCGTCGTGAGCGAGAGCGGTGCATCGTCGACGAGCTCACAATTCCCGCCACAGAGTTCGAGCGTCTCAGCGGCAAGGGTACGGCGAAGAAGTGGCGTCAATCCGTCCGCGCTCTCGACGCCGACTTCAAATTCGGCGACTCAGTGAGCAAGCTTCTCAAATCCATCGGAGAAGTCTTGGGCACAAAGTGTGTCAAGCGTGAAATCGAAGTCTTCTGGCCCGGCGACGAGTGCTTCTATTACGGCACCGTCGAGGGTTTCAGACCAGAATCTGGCGAGCACGAGGTCGTTTACGACGACGGCAACAAGGAAATTTTACAAGTCGCGATGCAAACAGTCCGCTGGGGTGCGGCGCCGATCGTACGCAAAGGGTCCTCGGCGCCACGATCGCAAAATGCCAAATCGCCGCCGAAGCCAAAACCAAAGACGTCTTGGATTCAATGCGACTCGTGCCAAAAGTGGCGCATTGTACCGCAAACTTACATGGACACGCTCAGCGACGACGCTCAGTGGAAGTGCGCGATGAACCCGGACTCGGAGAAGAGCCAAGCTGGGTGCGATTTAAAGGAGGACGTCGAATAGAAAACGTTTTAGATTCTGTTCGTTAGATTTGTATTGAGAAAAAGGAAACAATGTTCAACATCATCACTAGCCCGTGGCGTTTCTCGCTTTGCGTCGTTCGCCCTTTCCGACGGCGCGGAAGCCGCTGGCGATCGATCCTACCGAACGCGACGCACCGCACGCTTGGCATCGGCAATACGACAAACGGGACGACTGCTCCTTCACCAACTGCGTATCCGAAGATTTGCACATATTGCAAATGACGTAATCGATGAAGTAATGCCGCAACACGCCCTCGAAAACCTTGGGCAAAAACCTTCCCTTGAGCACCAAACGCTGTTGTCCGTCCAACGTTCCGCTCGTCCCCAGCTCGGCCAACAAGTACTGCGTCACGTGTTCACTCGGTCGATGCATCGCGTTACAAATCTCCATCAAGTTCGCAAATACCGTCTTTTTTGTCCCTTCTCTCAGCACCTGCGGCGGCTTGATGATCGTCTTCGATTTTTCGCTCAACTGCGGATTCTTTTCCCTCAAAATGCCAAACACGCGTCCCAACATTTCGTCGTAATGGTAATCCCGCGTCGTACCATCCCACGACGTTCCGCTCCCCGTATTCGTCCCATCTCGTCCCTCACCAGCGTCCACGTCTGCCTCTTCTCCGTCCTCCAGCTCCACCGTCTTCTTTTTCGAGCTCTTCTTCTTCTTCTTCGTCCCGAACTCCGCGTCCAAGTCCTCGCCCTCGTCCGCCGTCTTGTCCTTCTTCTTCTTCTTCTTCTTCCCGAACTCTCCATCGTCCGCGTCCAGGGTCAATTTATCGACGCCGTCCGCGACGTCGCCCGCGTCGCCGTCGCCGTCGCCGTCGAGATCGAGATCGAGCGCGACCTTCTTCTTCGTCTTCTTCTTCTTCAGCGTGGGGTCAAAGTCATCGAGCGACTGTTCGGCGTCGGCGTCGGCGGACATCGCGCGTGCGTTCGCGCGGCGCGTTCGTGCGTGCGCGCTCTCGAGCGTGCGGGCGGTTCACGCGCGAGACGGGCGCGCGGCGCGGTGTGACGCGCGCGATCCGATCGAAGAGCGAGGGTTTGAACAGCGCGCGTGAACCCTACGTCGCTTCGGTCGGCGAAGCGCTCGCGCGCGCGCGTGCGTATCTCACAAAAATGAAATCAAACGTGGTGCCCGATGAAGTGAATCGCCGGCGTAAAGATGGCGAGAGCGGCGGGGAGTCGCGCGGCGCGCGAGCGCGGAGCTAACGAGGCGATTTACGCCGGCGGCGAGGCGATTTCAGCCTCTTCTTCGTCTTCTTCGTCTTCATCTTCTTCTTCCTCGGCGTCCTCGGCGTCCTCGGCTTCGGCTTCTTCTTCCTCGACCTCTTCTTCTTCCTCGGCTTCGTCGTCTTCAGCTTCTTCTTCCTCGACTTTCTTCTTCTTCTTGGCCGCGGGTTTCTTCTTGGCCGGCGCCGATTTCTTGGCCGGCGCCTTGCGCTTCTTCGCGGGCTCTTTCGCCTTGGTAGTTTTCTTCTTCGGCGCCGGTTTCTTCTTCGGCGCTGGTTTTTTCTTGGCCGGTGCCTTTTTCTTCGCCGCGGCGACGTCGCCGCCGCTCACCGTCTCCAACCACTCGCGTTGTTCCGCGTCGACGCCGTCGCCGAGAAGCAAATTTTCCAGACACGCCTTGACGTCGTCGACGTGCTCGTCCTTCAACTCTTTCAAACCCGGAAAGTCATCCACCGCGCCCGCGTCTTCTTCTCCCGGGTGCTCCAGACGCCATTTTTCGAGGTAGTTTAAGGCGGATTGTTCGCTCACGCACCCGAGATGATACGACGCGGAGAATCTGTCGCTCTTCGAGTCCCAGCGCAGTTGCCCGAGGATGATTTTCCCGGGCGACGTCTCGTTTGAGCACTTCGATCCCGCTTTGCACTGCGCGCCAGCGGCGGACTTGCCGTAGAGAATGGCGTAATTGTTTTTGCTTGGATCTTTGGGAGGCATGTTCGAGCGCGCGCGCGTCGGAGAGTGCGGGCGCGTCGTCTCGCGCCGAGGCGAACGACGACGCCGTCGTCGATCAGCGCACGACGCGCGGATCCCAACAAAACTTTTTGTGATGACTCGAGAACGCGCGCTCGAGGATGGCGGCGTGATGTGCGATGGTATCGTCGTCGGTGTGCGTGGAGGAGAGGGCGGTGAAGTTTTCCTCGGTGTGCGCGCGCGAGCTGGATTTGACGACGACGGAGCAATCGTTTGAGAGCGTCCATCGAATCAGCGCAGGCGCCGGGGCGAGACCGATGGCGTCGGCAAACGCCCGCACGCTTGGATGATCGAGCAACTCACCGACACCGAGCGGTGAGTATCCAACCGTGTGCACGCGAGGCACGAGAGACGCGCAGTACGCGCGGACTTCGGTGTTCGGGTACGCCGGATGGATCTCGATTTGATTCACCGCCGGCGGAACGTCGCAATACGACAGCAATTCGCGCATGTGCGCAATCTCGTAGTTTGAAGTCCCGATCGCGCGGCACTTGTGATTTCTCAACGCGTTTTCCATGCATCGCCACGTCCTTTTGCGCGCTTCACCGTGCGCGTCGCTCTCGGGCGCCGCCTTCGATCGTCCAGGCCAGTGGACGAGCAACAAATCCGGCGCCCGTCCCAACCGCGCCACCATCCCATCGATCGCGCGATTTGTCGCCTCTTCGCTCGTCATCTCATCCGGCGCTAATTTCGTCGTAATCCACGTTTCGTCACAAACGTTTCTCGGCGCGCTCTTCAACGCGTCCGCGACGGCGTCTTCGTTGCGGTAACAACTCGCCGTGTCGACGGCGCGAAAGCCCACCATCAGCGCCTCCCGCACGGCGTCGCGGCACGCGTCGCCGCGAAGCTTAAACGTCCCAAACGCCACCGTCGGCATCTCAACGCCCGGCGAAATCGTCACCGTGGCGGATTTCGCGCCGCCCATCGCGTGCTGACACTTGGGGACACTTTTTACGTTATTCGCGCCGCATGCGCTCGCGCGTGGACGTGAACGCGGCGTAACCGAGTCCTAGGGCGAGACAATACGTCAGCGCACCACCGGGCGTGCGCGGTGGGAACGCGGTTGACATGCGACGGGATGTGACGTTCGGCGTTGGGGCGACGGTTAGAGTGTACATTACCGCAAAAGTTTGAGTCGCGCGCGCGAGCGTTACGCTTCGTGTATCTCGTATATCTTGAATGCTACGCCTCTTTCGGCTTGGGCGGCCCTTTGATAGCCTTGCGGATCATGATGCCGAACCAATGCGCGTTTAAACCGGCGCCGGCGCCGACGAGGACGTTGAGCGGCAGCGCGACGCTCGCTGGCACCGCGTCGATGATGCCCTTGTGTCGCACCCAAAGCATGTGGGTGTAACCTAAGCTATACGTCACCACTCGCGCGAGGAAAAACGTGAAAACGAGCATGAGACCGGCGAAAAACTCCAACTGCTTTCCAGCGTTTTTAGGCGAGCTCACGCGTTCGCCCTTGAATCCAAACGCCTTGGCCACCTTGACCACCTTTTCGCTCTCGAGCGAATACGCCGCGCTTTGAATCGTCCAGCGAAGCGTCAGCAGCGGTGTCGACGCTTCACCGAGCAACAACCAGCAGAACGGCAGCATCATAGTCTGCGATGCACCGGACAAAATAGACGCCACCATGAACACGCAGTGGTGCGCCAACATGTCCGCTTTGCCCATCCTCGGAAAATTCCGCACGATGTGCGTCGTGTCTTGCACCAAGTACCCCAAGAACAACCAATTCGTGAGTTCCAACAAGTCTCTCGTCCCATCATCCATCCCGATCCCCGCACCGCGAATGTAATACATATCCGCCGCTTCGTCCAGCGCGACGACGGCGCGCAACAGCTTCGCCGCCAGCGCGCTCACCACCAGCGCGTGCACCGCGCCCGTGTACTGCTTCGGCGCTTCGAACCGCACCCGCGCGGTCTCTTCGTCTTCATCATCGCGCTTCGGCAGCACGACGAGCGCGATGCGCGCGATGACGAACCGCACGAGTTCCCACACGAGCACCGCGACGAGCAACTTTTTCAAAAAATCCGTCGGATTCTCCGCGGGATTCATCGCGCACGGCCCGGCGTAGCGCGCGCGACGCGGCGCGGGCGATCGTCGGAACATGCTCGCGCGGCGCGCGCTCGCGCGGCGCGCGCGCGCGCGCGGGATTATGAAGCGTCAAAGATATTTGAAATTTAAAGTCGAGTTGACTCGGCACACGGCGACGGACATGGCGACGACGGCGACGACGACGAGCGAGACCCTCGGCGCGGTGTTCGGCTGCGTCGGGTTCGCGCTCATCGTTTTGTGCTGCGTCGGATGGAAGCGAGGATGGATTTACGTGGAAGGGGACAGTGGCTTCAATCGGCCGGGCGCGGGGGGCGCCGTCGCGCTTTCGGTGATGTGACCGCGAGACGGTCGCGCGATGTGGTGCGTGTCGTCGTGGATTCGTCGTGAATGTTACTTGTTTTGTTGTGATGATGTATGTACTATGAAATCGTGCTAAGAGTGATGCGACCGAGACGGGCGCGCGTCGACGCGGCGGATGGTTTGCGCCACTTGTCCGCTATTCATCTTTCTTCGGTTTCGGCGGCCCGCGCAGGGCTTTGCGAACCATGATCGAAAACCAGTAATAATTTAATCCCGCCCCGCACGCGACGAGGACGAATAGGGTGTTGGTGACGGATTTCGGGATCGGGTCGAGGACGCCGCCTCGCCACGCCGCGAGCATGCTCGCGAATCCTCCGGTGTACGCCACGATGCGAACGAGAAAGAAGACGATCATGAACCCGACGCTGCAGCCAAATTCCAGTTGTTTCCCAGCATTCGTCACTGAGCTCACGGCGTCGCCCGTGTATCCACACGCGCGCGCCCATCGCACGACGACGTCGCTCTTCAACTCGTACGTCAACTGTTGAATCAACCAACGCGCGCACAAAATCGGCGTGGAGTACTCGCCCAACAGCAACCACGAAAACGGTAGCATCATCGTCTGCGAGTGGCCGGCGAGCAGCGAACACGCGATGAAACACGCGTGATGCACCACCATGTCCATCTTGCCGAGCCGCGGGTACTCCTTTAAGACGTGCAACAAGTCGCCGAACATGTACCCGCAGAATGCCCAATTCCACCGCTCGATAAATTTCAAATCCGCCAGCTTGAACGCGGTTTTCGCGTGCAAGTAGTACCGATCGTTCGCGTTCGGCAACATCACCGTGATGTACCCGATTTTCAGCCCCGCGGTGGCGACGACGAGCGCGTGCAGCGTCGACATTACGTACGCCGGCGCCGCCGCGACGAAGCGTTTCTCCTCTTCCCTCGTCGTCGCGCCGTACGTCTTACGCACCATCGCGCTCGACAGCGCGCGCGGGATCTCCCACAGCACGACGCACGTCGCCAGTTTCGCGGCGAAGTCCAGGGGCTGGTTTAAGTTCATGCTGAAGCGCGTGTAGACGTGCGCGTACGCGGGAAGTTTCGAATTTTGAAACATGTCCCGAAGCGGTTGGTTTTCGTCTGCGCGCGGTATCGACGCGCGTTGGCGCGCGCCGCGGCCCGGATCGCGCGAGCGCGCGTGTGGGGGTGTCTACAGCGCACGCCGCGACCGGCGACGGGCGTCGGCGCGTCCAGAACGCGGCGGGGTGTGCGGCGCGGCGCGGCGATTGGGACGCGGGGACGCGCGAGCCGACCGGGACGCGCGGCGGTCGAGACGACGGTGAATGGCGACGGTGCGCGGTGCTACAATGCTAGTATCTGGTTGATTTTCTTCGAAGATTCGCGCGCTCTTGCGAGGCGTCGGATAAGGAAAAGTGGGGGGGAATCGACGCGCGCGCGTTCGGCGGCGAGGCGAGCGTGGCGTACGCCGCGACGTCCAGCAACTCGCCGGCTAGAATAGAGTCAACGAGCCACTCGTGACGCACGCACGGTACGCCCAGTCGCTTCGACGCTCGAATCCAAGCCGAGTGGGGGTTTTCACCGCTCTGAGTTATGAGGTAATCGAATCGATCGTCTGTTTGCGGGTTGCGCTCGAGCGTCGCGCCGGCGTGCGACAGGAGCGAGGTGAAGTCTTTAACGAACCCTTCGTTGCCCGTGATGGCGGCCTTCACGTCGCGGAAGAGCTTACCCAAGCACGCGCGATGATGTTCTCTAGGATTTCCTTCGGCATCGAGGGGCTCGTCGATTTGAATCATTCGACCTTCGTCCGCGCACGCCTCGACCCAAGCCGGCGTGGCGAATCGCGCGCCCGCGGCGATGCCGTAGAGGCATTTCATCGTTCGTCCCATCGTAGGTGTGACGACGATGACCGAGTTCACCGATATGTCCGAAGAAGGTTCGCTCAATACCGTGCCTCCGTGCGCTTTGATGATATCCTTCGTCGCGGTGCCAACTTTGCCGAGGCCGGACAAGAGGAAATGAAGCGACGCGAACATCTTCGCCGACGAGCGCTTGTTTGGCTTGTTTTCCTTCCCAGCCGCGGTCTTCGTACGCTTGGACATCGGCGTTTTGGACATCGGCGTTTTGGACGCAGGTGTTTTTGACGCCGAGTGCGTCGCGCGTCGAGCGCTTGATTTCGACGCTGACGCCGCGCTCGCGGAATCCACCGAAGACTTTTTTGATCTTCCGCGCCCGCTCGGCCAAATACCATTCTTTGCGTTTTCGCGTATCGTCCGGCATCGCCCGCACCCTTTCACGGCGTGACGACACTTTGGACACCCGAGCGGCGGCAATGGCCGTTCTATTTCGTCCTTGGACGGCGTCTTCTCGGAAGGAGAAGGCGCGACGATGCGACAGCCGCTCGCCGCGGTGGTTCGGTTGACAACCGTCGGCGCGGGTAAACTCGATATCCTCGGTCGAATCAGACCACCTTCGTTTTCTCGCTGACTGCAATCCACGAATTCACCCTGACTCGCGGGTTCGTCTTGCGTCCCTTGCGTCATCGACTGCGACAAGTCGTCGTCGATGATTTTATACCGCTTTGACGGAGTTTCTTCGTCAAATCTAGGTGGCGGTGGGGCTCGACGCCTCGGCTGACGCCATTGGTGCTGCGAAAGCATGATTCTACTGCGAGGCGACTCCACCTCGGGCTGTGACATGGGCGGGGCGAGCGAATGGATCAACTGTCTCTTGAACGGCGACTGCGAGTGTTGGGTGTGCGGTCGCTGCGGCGACGCGACGTCGGCGACGTCCTCGTCGTCGTCGTTCATCGGTCGCTGTGAATAGAGTATGCCGATGTCTGGTGAGCTCGGTGCCGATTCCGGCCCGTCTCCGACCAAAGCGTCGTCCTCTCCCTCGGCCGCCATTGGTGTCGCCTCGACGACGTCGTCCGCGTCGTCGTCGACGAGCTGCGAATCGTCGTCGCACTGCGGCATCGACATATCCAACCCGAGAGGTTCATTCATTTTCGCACGCGCGCGCTTGACGGCCTCGATCGCCGTGCGCGCGACGCCCATGACTTCGCCGTGTTCGGAGCCGATCGAGCCCAGTGGTCGCGCCGACGCCGTCACCATGGACGAGTGCTCGTGCGTCGGCGCCCGCATCGCCCCGGGTCGCTTCAGCGTCGGGGGCTTACTCGGCTGCTCAGTCATCGCATCGATGGGCGTGCAATCGACGCGCTTTGAATCGTTGAAAGTCGAAAGCAGGGTGGGTCCATCGTTTTCGCGCGCGTCGTCGTCGTCGCCCTCGTCTGCGTCCTCGACGCCCATCGTCGGTTGCGTGTCGGCGTTCGCGCGCGGCACCGAGGCTCTGTCCACTAATCCGCGCGTGTGTCCTACCCTCTCGCGGCGCGCCCGCTCTTCGGGCGGCGTGTTCGACGCCACCGCCCACAGCGACGTCGGTGCCGCCGGGATCGACGGTGCCTCGCTCGCTCGCTCGCTCGACTTCTTCGTCCTTGGAAGCGTCAGCGGCGACGCCGAGAGTTTCAGCCCAATCGGCGACGCGCGCTTCATCGGTGATTCCACGACTTGCGTGCCACCGATGAAATCGGCCTCGATATCTTCCAGCGCTTGCGTTCCAACGACCGGTTCGTCGTCGTCGTCGAAATCTTCAAACGCTTGCGTCCCGCCCGCGAAATCTTCCTCCCCATCCGTGACTCGGCCGTCTTCGTCCGCCCTCGCGCCCGCGTCGACTTCCTCATCCTCGTCGCCTCCGCCGCCTCTGCCGCCCGCGAGTTGACTGAACACATCACTCACCACCGCGCACGACTGTTTCGCGCGCGACCCGCCCGCGGACGCGCGTTGACTTCGATCGTCCGGCGCCGTCTCCCACCCGTCGGACGCGTACTCCACCTGCGCCAACGCGTCGTCCAAATCATCCTCCGAAAGCGCCTCCGCCGCCGCCTCGCGCGCGCCCGCCGCGCTTTCGAACCGAAACGCGTCCAACCCGATCTCCGCGCGCGCGCGCTTCACCCACGCGCACACGTCCGCGAGGATTCGTTCGCGCTCGTCGTCGTCGTCGTCGTCGTCGTCGTCGTCGTCGTCGTCGTCGTCGTCATCTTCGTCGCTC
>Ga0181602_10000387_pt1 | contig 40393 bp, 34 predicted proteins | sample 041ome_14_FD_148640 | JGI IMG/M metagenome (GOLD analysis project Ga0181602, IMG submission 148640) | Coastal salt marsh microbial communities from the Groves Creek Marsh, Skidaway Island, Georgia - 041408US metaG (spades assembly) | ecosystem: Environmental > Aquatic > Marine > Intertidal zone...
GTAACAGTAAAGTCTAGATTATCTTTACGGAGATCGCGAGCCGCTAATGTTTGACCTTGTGCTAGTCCCATTATTGATATCTCTCCTTGGTCGATAAATAATTCTGCCTTACTTCGTCGGCAGAGAGAACACGATTGTAAACACTCGCCTGTGCTATCTTACCAGAAAAATGCTGTGCAGCATTAGCTTCACCTATCTGAAGTGTAACAGTTTGATTTGAATGTTTAACCGTGGTTGTCAAAACTAGATCACCATTAAGATATACTTTTGCATTATTAGAAGGACTACCCACCGTCTCCGTAAAGGTCAGAACGGCATTATTCCAAGCTCCGTTTCCAACATCTATTCCAGTAAGCCTTCTAGAGCTAGTTCCCCAACTGTATGTAATAAGCTCATCATTATAAACAAATAATCCCCAAGCCCATTGTTTAGCTATAATTCCATTGTAGCCAGTATTTCCATTATTTGCAGCAAACCAAGCTGATATAGTGCCTTCTGTTATTTGAATAGACGCATCATTGCCGCAAATTATTTCATCGTTACCTCCGTCAAGAACCAAACTCCCACCATTCGCACTACTAAAAGTCGGCCCGTTAGTCAACGTACCATTATTACCACCAACCGTATCAACCCAAGTCGTACCGCTACCACTATAACTGCGTTTTGACGCAGCATCTAAACACAACACAAGGCCGTCTTCGACAACATCAGGACCAGAACTGCATCCCATTATTCGTACCTCCCTTTTGTTGCCTCGAAGTTCTGACGAACTTCTTCGCTAGTTAGTGCTTTATTATAAATCATAGCGTTGTAAATTGTTCCACGTAAATATTCTCCACTAGCAACCCCAATCCTACCTAAATAATAATAACTACCCCATCCAGAAGGTGAGTGGTAAGTCGTTGCAACCTGAACACCGTTTAGATATAAAACAGATCCAGAACCCGTAGAAGTAAATGTCACTTGGTAAACTTGATCTATAAGCATAGTATTAGAACCAAGAGCTATTCCGGGATGACCGGTCCAGCCACTACCATTTCCTATATATACATACAATTGACCACCAGAGAGTCTGTTTAAAGATATGAGAAGTACTTGGTGTGGATTTGTGTTAATTAATGAATTGTAGTTTTTTGTTGGTCCAGAATATTTAACAAAAGAGCATATGCTAAAAGGGGTAGATAATGTTTGGTTGACTTGTACATACTCGTCAGTTCCGTCAAATACTAAACCACCGCCGTTGCTTTCGTCAAAGTTACTAGCACTCATGTTATACATTGCGCCATTATTACCACCCTTCAAATCTGTCCACGTAGTCCCCGTACCCGGATAACTTCTCGCGTTAGCCGCATCTAAGCACAGAACTAAACCGTCTGTAACAATACGAGGACTGTGACCCAAACCCATTACGGTATTTCCTCCGTCATTGGCTCCCACCAGACTTGATCTTCCGCATTAAGAATCGCCAGAATCTCGTCGTGCGAGTATTCTTGACTCTTGCTGGGGCAAGCCGTTACACTTGAAGGCATCTCGCCCTCATACTTTACAAAGGTCAAGGTGCCTTCTACACTGAAACGCAACGTTTCTGCGGACGTTTCCATAACCTGACTAAAATCAATTAGCGGTACGTCGTCCGCTGAAATTACCACGTAATGTCTGTGGTCAAATGCACTGTGTGTCATATCTTTCTCCTATATTCCGAATCTGTGCCTAGTGGCGTTAAAATTTTGTAAAACTTCTGCGGCGGATAGTTCTTTATTGTATACTACAAACGACGACATACTGCCATTAAACGGGAAAGTTCCGCCTGTATAAGCCCCGATAGCACCTATACTTAAACTACCGTTACCACAGGAACTAGTACCTAAACTAGTTCCATTTTTATAAAACGTACATGAAGTTCCATTTCTTGTTATTCCAAGATGTGTCCATTGGTTAGTACTCAAACCGGGATTGACAGTCCCAAAACCGTTCGTAGGACTAAAATACATTAACGAAGAGCCCGCAACATAAAGAATATAACCACCACTGGCGTAGCCACTGCCGCCAGCAAGCACGGTATCATATCCATCAAACTTTAACATAAAAAAAGCGCTAAATGTAGAACCCAAAGAAATATTAGTGGTAGTCACTATTCTATCATTACTGCCATCAAAAACTATATTACCACCATTTGCTTTATCAAAAGTTGGACCGTTTGTCAATGTTCCATTATTACCACCTTTTAAATCCCGCCACGTAGTCCCGCTATCATATGAATCCCTAACCCCCGCATCCAAATTCAAAACCAGCCCGTCTTGAACGATACCTTTAGTTGCTTGATGAAGCGTCGTAGTTCCGTATGCGATACCCATTATGCGTACCTCCCTTTGGTGGCTTCATAGTTTTGGCGGATTTCATCGGGTGTGAGCGCGCGGTCGTAAATAGAAACACCGCCAATACTACCATTATAGTGTGAATTTAAAAAGACATTCAAAACACCAATTACAATACTGTTGGTCACATGCGGCGTAACAACAGAGGAAGAGGTTGAGTTTTCTAATTCGCCATCCACATAAACACAATGAGTTCCATCAGAAGATTTTGTGGCAACGCAAAAATGCCAATTATCATCATCTATAGAAGTAGTACTGTGTAACTCCATATACCCATTATTTCTAGTATAAAAAACAAATTGTCCATTCCAATTACTTCCGGCAGCATAAAGATTAAAAGGTATCGGGGTTCCCGCATAGTTAGATACTAATAATTCATTAACCGTTGTGCCAGACCTATCTCCATGCTTACACCAAACAGAACATGAAAAATTACTGTAGTTATAACCAGAAAAATTTAAATTAGTCTGGAAATACTCGTTGGTTGACAGAGAAAAAATTCCAGCATTATCACTGCTGTAAGTGGGGGTATTAATTAGCGTTGCTGTTTTTCCACCTTTCAAATCTGTCCACGTAGTCCCACTGCCCGGATAGCTGCGCTTGTTAGCAGCATCCAAACAAAGAACTAGCCCGTCTGTGACAATCCTTGGATTATATCCTACTCCCATTACCACTCAACCTCCAGTTTAGCAACATCCTTACGTTCGCCGTATACTACATAATCATAGTAACCACAAACACCGCCAACGATAATTTCACGGTTGCTCTTAGATTCCACAAATAGCGGCTGGAATGATCCTACTGAAGTTAGAGTTACCGTAATAGAACTATTATGTACAAGATCCTGCCAGTAATTCGGCAAGGTAATAAAGGTTTCCTTGGTGGTGCCTCTAACATAAACACCGTTTTCTGGCCCCTCCAAAGAGGCATACTGAAGTTTCATCCCCTCTTTAGATGGGTGGTCGATAAGGAAGCTCTTGGTTACGGCAGTAAATGCACCGTCAACATCCAAGTTAATAAAGTGGCCGCTTCCACCATAAACATTAAACTCTGTCCCAACTAGTGTTAACCCACTACCAGCGGTATAACTACTTCCGCCACCAACGGCGGAACCATTGAATTTAAGCGTACCAGCATCATTATATAATGTATTAGTTGTGCTGGCAGGAACTGAGTTTTCAAGGTTTATACCATCGCCAACAATGATTCCGCCACCAAAATCAGAAGTAGTCATCTTTGCACCTATTTGCTAACTTGAACTGTACCGTCTTCGTTATAAACAATATTTCCGACGTATGAAAGTCCTTGAGTTACAGATTCTGGATTGATACCAGCAAGAAAAGCGCCAAGCTGCGCATGGAGTTGAAACACCTCTTTAGCGTCTGTTCCGAGAACATCAGCAATCTCTTGTGGAGTCGCCCCGTCATTGTTATCCCAAAACTGCTGCGAACCCTGATTGAAGGCGTGCGCCATCAACTCAAAAGTTTGCTTGGTAACTCTAAGTAGATCGTTTGCAGTTCGTTGTGCTGCTGGCGGCCTACTGTCCTGAAAGTCTCTATCTAATACGCTCATTTTAATCTCCTAATAATTAAAAATCTCATAAAACCATGAATAGTTTTGTTTAACCCAATTCGACGTATTTACACCAAGGATATCTCTATAGTCTGGATTTTTTGATGTTACTTTATTTTGTATTTTGTGATCTCCGAATACTCCATATACTTCATCATCTTCTTTTGTAGTTTGCTCTACATTATCAAAGTCATGTTCACATTCATCAATCTCTAGGTATTTATACACCTTTTGTATTTCTCTAGTAGGATTCTTTGTTAAGTCCTCATACTTGATAAATAACATGTGTTTGTTTTTCTTTTCTTTTACAATCTGGCGCAATCTTTCAAAGGCGAGACCAACAGGTTGACTGTTAACCCATGTATCAATTCTCTGTTCTGTTGTGATATTTGCCATATCTACATCGGAAGTCATATTTGCTTTGTCGGGGTTTTTTCTAAAGTTTTTTTCCATAGATGAAAATATTGATCTTGGATCTCGGATCATACAAACAATCTTGGGGTCTGGGCAAAAGAAATCTAGGAAATCTCTATAATATCCCCATCCCCTACTTTTGTCCATAACATATGGTCTATCAGTTAAACTATTGTAAAACCCAAAAACTCCATCTCTACAAAAAGACTTAAATGCCAGTCTCATTTCCTCTGCGTCCTGTGCCTTAAACTCCGGCGAATTTGTGTAGTTCGCACGCGCCCCAAAAACCAACTCTAAAACGCCCGAAGTTGGGGTGACGTAAAACTTTTGATTTTGCGCCATAATGTTTTGTAATAGCGTACTGCCCGATCTGGGAAGTGAACTATTAAAAAATATCTTTTCTACCATCCTTTAAATTCCTTGTTGTTTTATAGAACTAATAATAGTGTCTACATTAAAAATCTCTGACTCATCCTTATATGGACATTCATGTGTAACGCCATCAAAACTATATTCAAACAAATAACTATCTGGAAGTTTAAATCCTTCTATCTGGTTAGCAACAATATTATCATGAATATCATAACCAAATACTTTGGGGTTTGTTCCAATCCACGCTACCGTTGAGGGCAAATCCAGTGCGGCTGCCGCATGTTGCATCATAGAATCTATGAAAATGCGCCTTTCGCTTCGCAGTAAAAGTGTCGCAAGTTCCATAACACTATGGGGCGAGCTAACATCTACAACCCCTTGTCCAATTGGAGCGCCCGGTCTTGTAACTTGGAAAATATTATAACTCTTACTAAACTCTTCAACAATTGCGTTCATCGTACCAATAGGCATGTCTCGCGTCCACTTGTAGGCATAAGCGCCATCTTGCTCGTAAAGTCCGCCGCTGGTTTGCATAACCATGATAGGTTTGTCGCTAATCCAGAGCGTATTCGCCAGTTGTTTTTCTCGCAAATTAAATACAAGTTCGGGTTTTTCCCCATTGTACTCTAGCCCATATAACTCACACCAATTTTCAATTAATGATTTATTGCCATGAATATGGTCTGTTGTAAAGTATGGTTCATGTTTAAATAATAATGAATCCTTGCCCAAAACATAATCTTGATAAAAATATGGAGTCATGCCCTCTTTGTAAACACGATCCACAAAATCAAGATTGATAAATGGAGAGGGCCAAGCGCAAACTACGATTAGCTCTCTGTCTGGAAAATTATTTTTAATACATTTCGCCACGGCGATTGCTGCGATATGCTTCCCAATTCCGCCCTGTATATTAAAAATCGCATATTTACTCATTTTCTTTCCTTTCCTAAAAGTCCCTATACACTATATTATAGTCCTAAATCAAGTAAAATACAATAATTATTATGGAGTTCCCCAACTTACTTGTGAAATATCTACAACGGCAACCCAGCGAATATCCTTACTGGCAACGCCCGTTACTCTGATTTCAAGCGCTTCGTTGGTATCATCAGCAACAACGCTCGCGGTCGCACTACTAATATTACTATCTTTTGAATATTCTTCAAATACAGTACCAATTAAACTTGTATTGTTTGAGGCATCTCTGCGAATACCACCACGGAAGAACCACCAACCGCCATCATTGTCTGTATCATTATGTGCTGCTAATTTAATTGTAAACATCCATGTGGTTTCTGCTGGGATTGTTAATCTTTCACTACTTCCATTTAGGAATAATACTTGGTTTGCGGTTGCGTCTGTGGTGCTGTCTCTTGCGACTAGAACTGTGTGTTGAGCATCACCGGCAGCGGCAAATCGTCCAGCAGCGTGAGCAACCTCTCCGTATTTGGTTGCTTTTGCATACCAACCACCTGAGACAGAGGAGATTGTAGCGGAAGCGGTATTATACCCACCGCCACCAACGGTAGAACACGAACCAGAAGCGGTATTATACGCACCGCCACCGACAGTGGAATAAGCACTAGAAGCGATATTACCTCCACCGCCACCAACAGTGGCATTAGTAAAGCCAGAAGCGGTATTAGAAGTGCCGCCACTAACAGTATTACCCGTAACAAGAGAAGAAGCGGTATTGTTATAACCACCACCAACGGTAGAGTTATAACCAGAAGCGGTATTACATCTACCGCCACTAACAGTAGACCTATTACCAGAAGCGGTATTACCAACACCACCACCAATAATGGAACTAAAACCAGAAGCGATGTTGCAATAACCACCACTAACAGTAGAATAAAAACTAGTAGCGGTATTGCCACAACCACCACTAATAGTAGAACCACAACTAGAAGCGGTATTGCCACAACCACCACCAATACTAGAACACGCCCCAGTACCTATATTTCTCAAACCACCCGCGATGGTCGAAAACACACCTGCGTCACAACAAGTAATCGTCCCCGTAAGATCGCCAGTTGTGGAAGATAGCGTGCCACCGCTAGAGTTATGACCTACACCACCGCTTATCGTAACCCCGCGAGAGCAGCACTCATTCGTCGGAGACTGGATGATATTGCGGTGTCCGCCTGCTACGATGGAGTGGCGAGCATTGGTTATGTTACAACAACCGCCACCAGCGGTAGAATGAGTACCAGAAGCGGTATTTTGCCGACCACCACTAACGGTAGAACAACCACCAGAAGCAGTATTACTATAACCACCACCAACGGTAGAGTTATAACCAGAAGCGGTATTAGTATAACCACCACTAACAGTAGAACGACTGCCAGAAGCAGTATTTTGCCGACCACCACTAACGGTAGAACAACCACCAGAAGCGGTATTATTTCTACCACCACCAACAGTAGAGTAAAAAGCAGAAGCAGCATTACCAGAACCTCCACTAACAGTAGAATAATAACTAGAAGCAGTATTGCTGGAACCACCACCAACGGTAGACCAAAAAGCAGAAGCGTTATTATTAAGACCACCAGCAGCGGTAGAATACTGACCAGAAGCGGTATTACCACAACCACCAGCAACAGTAGAACACGCCCCAGTAGCACAGTTCCTCAATCCACCCGCGATGGTTGAAAATCTTCCTGCATTACAACAAGTAATCGTTCCCGTCAGGTCGCCCGTTGTAGTATTTAGCGTTCCACCGCTAGAGTTATGACCGACACCGCCAGAAATAGTCGCACCGCGAGAGCAGCACTCATTCGTCGGAGACTGGATGATATTGCGGTGTCCACCTGCGATAATGGAGTAACGGGCATTGGTTACGTTACAGTAACCGCCTGAGACAGAAGACCTTGTAGCAGAAACGACATTACACCTGCCGCCAGCAACAGTAGAACCGGCACCACAAGCTTTATTATAGTATCCGCCACCAACGGTAGAAACCATAGCACAAGCGGTATTACCAATACCACCACCAACAGTAGAGTAATAATTAGAAGCAGTATTACACTTACCACCACTGACAGTGGCCCTAGAACCAGAAGAAATATTTTGCTGACCGCCACCAATAAAAGAGAGAGCGCCAGAAGAGGTATTGCAACTACCACCAACAACAGCACTATAGCCACCAGAAGCCGTATTAGCGTCAAAGAAACCACCACCACCACCGCCAACAAAAGAACGATTGCCAGAAGCGATATTCTTATTACCACCACTAACGGTAGAGTAGTTGCCAGAAGCAGTATTGTCTTTACCACCACCTATAACAGAACACCCACCACTAGCAACCTGCGTAGCAGCACTTCTCTCTGTTTGCAAATCAACAGAACTCTCACCGCGAGTGTTTCCTGCCGTCGCGCCTTCGTTTGTTGGCTGAATATCATAAGTGCCGTCTGTACCCTGAACCGTACCGCCACCACCGCCCGCATTGTTATCTACATAATCCTTAACAGCAGCAGAAGTAGGAATTGTTGTATCATTATCATTTGAAGAAATACCTTCTGCTTCAGTAACAAGTGTGGAGGCAGCAATTTCTGTGGTTGTAAGTCCACCAACAACAAAATCAACATCATTAGTACTATCTTGATATGTAACAGTAATACCTGTTTTTGTACCGCCAGTGGCAATCAAATTACCAGCAAAATCTTCAACTTCTTCTTGTGATAATTGAGTGTTTGTATCTGTATCTGTCCAAGGAACATTAACCACAAGTTCATCACTAGCATTTACCTGAACTGCATAAGTTCTACTGCTTGTGGCGCTAACTGTATTAGCAGCAACGGTCTGTGTTGTGGCACTAACATTTACATCAAATGTAGTACCTGTCAAAGTAACACCAACACCAGCAGTATAAGTTGTATCTGTTACTGTTTCTGTGGCAGTAGCAAGACCCGTAACATGACCATTACTATCAAGAATAACATCCTGAATATATGTTCTACCACTATTGTCACTACTTGAGGCAGCGGAAATTGTTGGGTGAGCAGTTAAATATCCAGCACTTCCATGATCGCCCCACCCATAAGCGGTATCCCACTGACCAACCTTGGCGTCAGTTATGACGTAGGTTCCCATGTCGATAGTATTACCGTTGGCATCAAGCGTACCGCCAAGCTGCGGGGTAGTGTCCTCAACTATATTTTCAAGTTTATCCGCAAGACTATTGGTTATAGTCGTACTGAAGTTAGCATCGTCACCAAGGGCAGCCGCCAATTCATTAAGGGTATCCAATGTCGTTGGCGCACTATCTACGAGGTTAGCAACAGCAGTTGAGACAAAGGCGGTTGTAGCAATTTGTGTAGTATTTGTACCAGCACTTGCCGTAGGTGCTGCTGGAGTTCCTGTAAATGTAGGGCTTGCTATGTTTGCTTTTAGGGCGATATTGGTTTCGTTTGTATCTACGCGAGATTCAAAATACCCACTTGGGTTTGTTATATTTTCCCAAGTAGAATTAGAACTATTATAGGCAATCAAATCACCACTAGCCAGTCCAACATCAACATTTACATCGTGTAGCTCATGCAGTCCGGGTTGTTGCTCCCACATTCTAACGAATATTCTACCGCTACTAGCATTACTGCTTGTTACAATAGCAACGCTCATTTGTAGGTTTGGCGAAGAGGGTTGCGTTGAAGTTAATTCACCGTCATTATCTGGGTCCAACCACAAAACAGTACCAACTGTATAACTGCCAGTATTAAGACCTTTTATTGGTCCAGCTAAAGTGACATAACCCTCTGTAGAGTTTGTTATGTCTTCAGAAGCTATACCAAGCATGTATCTAGCTTCTGTACTTCCATCTGCCGTGGCGGGGGCGACTTGAATCCTATCTCCAACGGCACCGGTCGCCATAACAGCAGTACCTTTAAGAATATCGCTACCTGTGTCATTTTTTACCAGTTCGCGAAGCTCCGTTGCATAGTTATCAATCCACGCAAGCTCATTAGAAGCATCACTAACTTTATATAATATTTGACTTTCAAGACCGCCACTCGGTAATTCGACTAACGGATTCCCATCCCAGTACAAATCTCCAGCATTATTGTATAATTTATTAGTAGTAGAAGAGGGTACACCACCAGATAAAAGAACTGCCTGATGTAATGTTATATCATCTGCAAACTCACCAATTTGTACATGACCTGAAGCGTCAATCTCAAGCATTGGCAAACCAGTAATGTCAGAAACACTAAAGATTGTGCCGCTGGAAAGATTGTCTGTGATTGAGAATAATTGACCTTGAGTTCCTTGGAACAAAAGAGCAGAACCAGAACCCGTAGCGCTCTCAAAACTAGAGGCGACTTCCAAGTTGATTGGGGTATCTGTAACGCCAGATCCCAAATATTTAAATGTAGGAGTTGTGTCTGAAGAAGTTAATTCTGCATATTTAAAGTTTACACTACCACCATATACATTAAATTGTGTACCGGATAGTGTTAGTCCGCTGCCAGCGGTGTAAGCGCTGCCAGTAGAAACTGTAGCAAATGATAAAGACCCATTACCATCTGTTTGTAGGACTTGATTAGCAGAACCGTCTGCGGTAGGAAAAGAATATTCCTGATTAATTGTTAAGTCATTGACATAAGCATGTCTAAATCTATAGGCAGTTGTACCTAGATCATATGTATTATTAGCGACCGGAAGAAGATGACCTTCTTGGTTTATTTTCAGTCTTGCCTGAGCAGGCGAGGTATCTGACGCAGAGGTGGCTATTATAATCGACGTTGGATTAGCAGATGCCGAAAATGTTCCCTCTGCGTACGCATAGATACTTGCCGTTTGCAAAATCGCCGCGCCACCATCTGCTTCAGATGACGCAGCGAAATTGATTCTTCCAAGTATATCACCGGCGGTAATAGCCGAATCGCCAGTCTGTAGTGTTATACTTTGCATCCAATATTTCCTATATTAATTAAGACTAGACGATGAACCAATTGGTTCCGTCAGATACACATGTTACAGTTTCGTACTGATGGTACAGAACAAATGTTGCCGCACCGTCAATAGTCACAGTACTTGGAGGATCAATAGTAACTGTATTAGCGCTACTATCGGTCTTCTTGATAATAACCATCTTGCCAATAGCAGCCGTTGGTAAAGTGATAGTTTGAGCATTGCTACTTGCGTCACAAAGGTTAATATCATTACTAACTGTCGCTGTAGCAGCAGTTATTGAAGTAACAGTTCTTTCTCTCTTAGCTTCCGTTACGGCGCCATCAGCAAGTTGAGCAGTATCAACACCGCCAGTTGCAATGCTGATAGTTCTAGTTGCAGCAATTGTACCACCACCAGTCAAACCAGTGCCAGCACTGATAGAAACTGTGGTATGGTCAATATGCTCATTGGCAACAAAACCACTCAAGTTATCATGAACAATATTACCTTCATTAATTGTAAGGGTAACATCACCGCCAATAACAGTAGCAGCACCACCAGTAACAGACAACTTAGTGTTAGCAGAAACAATATCATCAAGCGATGTTGCTCCAGTACCACCGTTAGCAACAGGAAGCGCTCCAGTCACATCTGTTGTGAGATCAACTTGACCAAGTGTAATAACCTGACCAGCAATAGTCAAGTAATTGTAGCTACCAGCGAGGGTAACGTCCGTGGAGTTATCAGTTCCAGCAGGATCAACACCGAGGTTTGATCTAGCACCTGCCGCAGTTGTTGCGCCAGTACCACCATTTGCGATAGCAAGCGTACCAGTAACATCTGTTGATAGGTCTACTTGACCAAGAGTGATAACTTGACCAGCGATTGTTAAGTAGTTGTAACTTCCAGCAAGCGTTACGTCTGTCGAATTATCAGTACCGGCAACGTCAACGTTGATTGCCGCTCTAACATCAGCAGCGGATAGATAGGTAAGAGTTCCAGCAGAATCGTCCCAACCAACAACTGCATCTGAACCATTATCAACAGCAGAAATTTGTTGAGATCCGTTAACCGAAAGAACGCTAGTGACAGAAGCAGTAAGAGTAACATCGGTTGAGTTGTCGGTACCAGCGGCATCAACACCCAAGGTAGTTCTAGCGGCAGATGCATCTGCATCGTCGATAAGACTTCTACCAAAAGCACTAAGATCTGTGACCGCATAAACGTCAGACCCAGTGGTGTAAATCATCTTATTAGCAGCAGTTGTCAAACCCGCAATAGAGTTAAGACCAGCGTCTGCAATACCAATACCATTGCTAGAATCAAAGGTAATATTCTTGGTACCGTCAGCAATTGCAGAAGTAACAGAAATCGAGGCAGTGTCGGCAGATACTGCAACGCTAACCATCCCCTGAGAAGAAGCAGCGATAGTAAGCGTGTCACCATCTTCAACTGTAGAGGTGCCAGTAGTACCAGCAAGGGTAAAGTTGCTCATTGCACCTAGACCGCTAACAAAATCACTTCTGTTAACTTTCTTTAGTGAGGTAGCAGACGCATCATAAATCATCATGAAGTCATTGGTCGCGTCTGGAGCGCCACCAAGATCAGTTAAACCAGTAATCGAAGCAGCAGTTAGACTTGCATTAAGTGTTACGTTAGCACTACCATCAAAACTAACATTACCAGAAAGTTCATCACCGAGGGTGATTGTTCTTGCTGTAGCAAGCGCCGAAGCGGTATCAGCATTTCCAGTCAAATCGCCTGTAACATCACCTACGATATTAGCAGCCAAACTACCTGTAGTAATAGTAAGATTACCGTTACTAGCTCCAGTTGCCGTAGTAGTACCAAGAGTAAATCTGTCTGCGCTTTCGTCCCAGACAAACACGGCGTTATCGCCAGTACTACCACGCTCAACGATAAAACCAGCATCGTTAGTTGCACTAGTAGCACCGTTAGACAATTCAATAAGACTGTCAGTAACAACAAGGTTAGTGGTGTTAACAGTAGTTGTATTACCATTAACAGTCAAGTCCCCTTGAACGATGATATCTTGACTAAAAGTAACATCACCAGCAGAGCTGATTTGCATAGCATCATCATCAGTGACACTACCAATATAACCACCATCAGGTATAATAAGCTTATTACTACTATCATCAAATTTCAAGTCAGAATCTGACTGAAATAAAGCATCTGCTCCAGCATCGCCAAAGTAGACGAGGCTTTTCGCGTTTCTATTGTATGTTTGATATGACATAAAGTCTCCAGTAAAATGTGAGTAGATCTACAAAAAAATTAAAATACGTACCAATTACTATCATCTGAAATTACAGAGAAACTTTGGCCTTGATGATAGATTGGAAAAACAGCATTTCCGTCTATAGTTTCCGTCCCACTACCTATTAATACACCAGAATTGCTACCTGTCTTCAACTTTATTAGAATCTCTTTTCCGCCTTGTCCTGCGGCGGTTGGTAACTCGACGTTAATAGGTCCACTCGTCGTATCTAAAAAAACAACATCTGAATCACTTGACATAGAGAAGTCAGATGTTATGTTATTATATGTTCTATTGGGGGTATGTTCATGTGTGGTGTAAAATGGGATTAAATCAGAATCGGTAGTTCCAGAAGCATACCAGTATTTATAGGCAGTCCCATTTACAACCAAACTTGCTTCCATAGAAACAAAGCGAACAGCAGAAGGTATCCCACTATTAGCGGCGTCAATAGCTTCCTGTGTGGATGTACCACTATAAGGTCCAGTCCAATACTCAACCGGAACTGGATTTAGTGGTTTAATCCCATATGGTAATTCTAGAGCCATCCTTTATCCCTTCGTAACCTGATGTCTGTGATTCGATGAATAAGCGGTTGCCTGAGTCATTGTGTAAACATTGTAAGAAACTGCGGTTCCTCCAGCATCATCTACGTTAAATGCGTTATTTACGTACTGTGAAGTTATGTTAGCATTAAGGGCATCTAAATCTATAACTTCTGATATACTTTCTGTACTTGGTATAGCAACCGTGAAATTAACTTCTGTAGACCCAGTATTTAGGGTGAATGTATTATTGCCCGTTGTAAATAATCTACTTGGTAGCGCTCTAACATTTGAGGAAGTGGTTGGGGCTGAACTACTTGGGCCGTAGAAAATTAAATATCCAAAACTAACTGTAGATATCGAGGAATAGCTAGTCGTATAATCGTCTACAACTTTAACCCTATATCTTATACTTGTGGCAGTATTGCTAGACGTTGGATTATGGTTTGTGCTAGAAATTGTGCTGTTTCCGGGTCCGATAGAAACGGCAGAACCAACATCCGTCCAAGAACCGCCATTTACACTATATTGTAATGTATAACTAATTAGGTCAACATAAGATTCATTTCTATTAATTGACCCACTAATATTTGAATTTACATTACCCCTTTCTCTAGACGAGTTTGTTTCTGGAGAGGTTGTTGAAACGGCAGCAACAGAGAAAGAAATTGAGGGAGCGGAGTATGTGTCTGGATAAATATCTTTGGTTACAGTGGTTGTCGCCCCCACACTATCTGTTACTGTATATCTGTAATTAAGAACTGCCGTGTTAAATGCCGTATCTGTGAATGTGTGAGTATAAGAGCTAGAAGAACCGGTTGAGGTAGATAATACAGTCCAAGAACCAGTATTTCCTCTTCTAAATTCTAGAGATGCGGAAGATACAGATGCCCCAAGAGAATTAATTGTATGACTAAAGTTGAGTGCTACACTGACTGATGTTTGATTAAAATCTACAGACGATGATGATGTTAAACTTGCAGTTGGCGCAATAGGTTCAGTAATAGCAAGACTAATAACCTCGTTGGCAGTTTTACCGGACGCTGGAATTGTATCGCCATCCTCATATCTGCCGAATGTTTTACCGCCCCCAAGAGATACAATAATGTCTTCACTAAATTTTTGAGTTGAAGTAGCGAGAAGTCCAGAAACCGTAGCAATATCTGATGCATTTTGTGTGATTTGAGGTTGGAGCGCACCACTAACTGATAAAGCACTGTGGTCTTGAGAATCTACATAATCTCTAGCCCACCCAGAGACAGCAACCGCACTATGATCTTGAGAGTCAACGTAAGATTCTGCCCAACCTGAAACGGCAGTTATTTGTGATATTATATCGCTACCGCCAACGGAAAGCTCACTGAAAGTCCCGCTATTAGGTACGTCATTAGTTCTACCGGGACCAAGAAGTAAAATTTTGCCTTGATTCTCGTCAGACCTTAAAACCCTACCGATATTTTGTACTAATTCCTCTACGCCTGTAGGTCTTGTATTTGTAAGTCCACCTGTAGAATCTACATAAACCGTATCGCCAACGCTAAAAGATGAGGTGTCTATTCTAGGAACTTCTCCGAAGACATGAACATGTCCCTCAGAACCGTCTGTAAGATTATTGGCTAGAATACCAACTGCTGGCATCTTCGTAGCATCGTTGCCAATCGCGGGCGCGATTAAAGATTTTCCATTATTAGAATAATAACCAGATACATAAACCGGTGTTCCAGCATTTATTTGAGATCCTGTGTCATTTTTACACTCAAAAACTATAGGTCCGTATAAATCACCAAATAAATTTTCTGCGGTTAAATTATTATTTATAGTTATAGCGTTGTTTGTGGTCGCGCCATTGTCAGTTATGGACTGAAAATTATGACCACTTGCGTATACCGCAACGCCAGAAACATAGCTATCGTCATCTTGAGTTAAGAATGTAGACTCTGCCCAGCCAGAAACCGCTACGGCGCTATGATCTTGAGAATCAACATAAGATTCTGCCCAACCAGAAACGGATGCAATTTGAGTTTCATTTGCATCTACCCTAGATTCAAAGTAACCGGAAATTGCTGCGTCATCATACGCTTCAGATAAAAGTCCTGAAACTGTAACTATATCTGATGCATTTTGGTCTATTTGCTCTTGGTAATACTCTCCAGACGCACTTGGTATAGCATCTGCTCCGACTGCGGTTGTTTGAACAGTTCCGTCAGAAAACTCTATAGAGTCAAACTGAACATTATCACTCTCGTCTTTATATAGTAATTTATCGGCAGGTATTACGCAAAATACAACAGATGGTCCAACTAGATTAACTAGACTATTTGAGTTGGAACTTCTTAGAATAGTGTCTCTGCTGAAACTACCTGATGACAGCGATCCAATACCAATTTCAAATCTGTCACCGTTTTGAATACAGTAATAAGTAGAGTTACCATTTCCTATGGCACCTGAGAATGTTTGGAAACCACCAAACGTAGCACCGCTAAGGGTCAGGGAACCAGTCCCCTCGGTAATAGTAGTTTCTTTAACTCTATCTGATATAATCAGCGCCATATCAATCCCTGTTATATAAGTATTTCGCTTCTCTTACAAAAGAATTATACACTATTTCATCAAAATTATTGTCAGTAACAAAATGCTTATGAATTGGAGTCAGATTTAAGTCCAACTCTACAAATTCTAAAACATAATTTCTAACTTTATAGTAATGTTCAAGTGGGTAGGTAGGGTCGTTAACCCTTTGGAATCTATGTAACCACTTTAAAAATGGCAAACATATTGTTTTATTTCCCGATTTTCTAAATTTTTCGTGTATGTAACATTCCTCTCCACCAAACCCTCTAACGTGTTCATTATAACCCAACCATGCTTCTCTTCTAACGAAAAAACACCCAGTTCCTTGACCGTATATCTCAAATGGTTTTTCGTCGCCCGTAGTCACTGCAACAGAGCAATCCATCTCATGTAGCTGACTAAAATATTTTTCATCATCTAAATTAAAGTCAGCACCGCAAGAAGGGCAGTTTTTATAAATGTCGCTAGTCTTAGCGCACCTTAAAATAATTTCGTCATCCGTCTTTTCTAGATCAAAGTAGAATTCTTTACAATTACATTTCCAAGCAGTAGCCCAACTACCCCACATACCACTAGACCATTTATTTCTAAAGTGAGTAGATAAACTAAATCCGTTGTCGTAAACCAATGGTCCATTGTATAAATCATTGCTTTCTGGATTTTCATCCATAAAACTAAATAGTTTTTCTATAACCTTAGCAGTAGGGCAAAGTAGAACGTGACAATCTAATACCAGCACAAAGTCTCCGGTCGCTATTTTAAATATTTCATCTTTAGCAATACCAGTACCCTGTTCGCTCAATATCGAATACTTCAGTGACTCACTAAAAGATAAATTGCTCGCAGCAAATTCCCTAACTTGAGTTGCATGTTTAGAGTTTTTATTGTTCTCGATAATAACGAATTCTATTTGTTCTAGTAAATCTCTCCTGCCATTATGTATTAATTCTTTTCTGATATCTTGAATTGTAAACCAAACACCGTCAAAGTCATTATGATGCGCCATTCCTATTGATAGTCTTTTTTTCATCTTATCCTTCCTATATTTCTATGTTTCTAGTAACGCTACTACCTCCGGCAGTTCTGTATGTAGCTCTTAGTGATGTGGAGGCACAACAAGAAACGGTAATAGATAATTCATCACCCGTTTCTTCGCTTCCATAAAATTCCGAAAAATATGTAGAGACTATATTAAACAACCCAGTAGAAGATAAGTTATATACTGCGTCGTAGGTGTTTTCTACCTCAGTATAATCTGGACATTGGTATGTTTGCGTATTTCCAAACTCGTCTGGCTCCCTATAGTAGCAATTTTCCGTTCCTGAATCACTACTTATTTGAACCCACCCATCACCGCCAGAAAATTCCCACTCCCAAGCGATACTTGTATTTAAATCTTCGCAAGGTTCAAAACAAGGGGCAACAGTTGTAGTCGTTGTAGTCGTTGTAGTAGTGGTGGTGGTAGTTGTAGTCTGTTCAGGATCGCAGCAGCAAGGGGTATATCTTAACTCTCCAATAGAGAGATTATCCGTTGAAAAACACTGAGGTTTAATATCGCACCTGCCGCCTTGAGGACATCCTGTAGACGATATAAGCTGCCAATCTGCTAAGTTTGTTTCTGTATTTGAAATATACTCCCAAACGCAAGCAAAATTATTACCACAGGTTATCTTATCATTCTCATCGCAATTGCACGGAAATGGAGTTGTTGTACTTGTGGTTCTTTCTATACATGGTTTATCAAAAGTAGTCTCACCGGCAGTCCATACGGAAGAAGTCCTAAAAAATAATCCCTTTAGGGTGAATTTTTGATCGCTACATTCTCGTTCAGTTATGAAATTAATTCCAACTTGATATGTGTCTGAAATATTACCATTAGAGTCTATTGGTCCATAACAACATTTACCAAGCGGTTGTACTGGACAATTACTTTCAGATTCTGTGCATGTACCACCGAGTTCAGCGCACTCAGACTTTGTTAAGTTTTGACTAACCTCTCCATCAATACAGCAATATATGCATTTTTCAGGATCTTGGGTAAATGTATATTTTATAGGCATATTTAACTCATTAGCATGATGGTTTTTGAAGATCAAGTTCTTCTATGTCTTTACCAGCAACCCAGACGTGATTTAAATTACTAAAAATACTATAATCTTGTGCTGGGAGTTCTATTGAAAATTCAAGAGTTTCCCAACTGTCTGTGGTTGGTGTTGTTGAGGTTCCGGTACTACTATGAATTCCGTCCAAAGAATAAGAGCAACCTCTAATATATATCCTTCCAGTTACATTAGGGTTTAATTTTTTTATTGTAAAGGTAATTTTTGTTCCATTCAAAGAAGAGTTGGTTGGGTGTATATATTCTGAATACACAACGCTTGTAATTTCATATGATAAAGACTGACCATTTTGTGGATCGCCATCGCCGCAGAATGGAATAGTAGCAGCATCTAAGCAGTTATTTGATGTGAACGTGTCGTCAAAAGGTTTAAAGTTGAATAAAACTTCAGTATCTATAACTGGGTCTCCGTTGGGGGTATAAATAATTTCACCTTTAGCGGCGCAATCAGAATCGTCTAATACTGGCTCTTGGAGAGATAATTTATTTGCGGTTCCAGAAAAAAATGTTTTACAGCAGCAACCGGGAGTATTTGCAGGAGGGCATGGGTTATCAATGCAAGTTCCGGGAATGTGAGATATAGGGTATGTATTATCAAAATCGCAAGTTATATTTCCTTGGGAATCTGAACAATCTGCGCAAGAACCATCTTGTGCATTGCATTTATGGAATGGTAAAAGACAAATTGTACAAAGATCCTCACACCCCTCTGTTGTGAATATTGAAGGTGCTTCACCGAAGTTTGAAGATGTTTTTATTTTGTCTTGCTTACCGTCAAAAATTTCACCCTTAGATCGGAAGATAGCGCTAACGCCTGATCTGTTTATTATGGTAGATCCGGGGAATGACACCGGCGTAAAATACGCATAAGATAGTATGAACATAGAATATTCATGATCTAATTGATTTTCTACGCATTTGTTTTTAGTGTGAATAATGCAATTTAAAGCTGGCCGCGTTAATATTTGTATTTCTTCATCTTCAGGATTATTAGACTCAGCACTTCCTTGATCTACATGTGAAACGTTTGATAATTTTACCTGATAATAACTATAGTTATCAGCATCAATCTTTGTTATGTCACTTACTAAGCAATTATCATTTCTGAGATCGGTTATCACGCTTTCTTCCGCGTCAATACTTCCAGTTGCCCTTTTGTCATTAAGAAAAAGAACGCAGTTGTGGTCAGCATGAGGATAGTTCTCATCCGCGATGAAACCCCAACCAAAAAATGGAGATACTACAAATATATCTTTAATGTTATTCCAACTTCTAGAAGATGAGACGCCTTCTGTCGTTGAGTACAACCCCGCCAGTCTATTAAGATACCTATCGTCTTTACCAAACCGTTCTATGGTTAGCGGTTTCTCAAAAATCATATAGTCTAGTTGACCGTTGTCCCAGAGGATTAGATATGCTGGAGTTGATTTTTTTCGCGAACCACTGGTATTTGAGTAAGCATTTTCAATATAAACAGGAAACGATATAATTTTTTTAATTCTGACGTTATCAGAAGGAGCTTCAAATTCACCTAAAATTAAATTGTTACCCCAATGTGTTTCGTCTCCATAACCATATGTTCTAGTGTGTGACTTTAGTACGTGGTATTTTCTACCAGATTGGGATATATTTTTATTTTCTTTTATAATGCATGAACCGTCTGCAAGAACTATTGTTGCAGTATTATCAAACTCGACATCGCCATTTTGCCAACTTGTTAGTTTTGTTTTTACTCTTTCAATAACATTATTCACCCCGCCGAAGACATTATCGCTTTCCTTAACTAGAGTGTGACGTACAAATGTACTACCGAATATAATACTTAATTTATTATTTTGTCTCCAGACCAAGAAAGAACAACCAAAATTTTCTATTTTTACACAATCTCCAGAAATTTCTAAATTTTCACCGAGACAGTTTTTTGAATTTTGTGTGTATATACCACGAACTGTGGTATTAAGTGAGTTGTATTCTAGTATTTGACGCTGATGGATGGTTCGTAAATCGTCACCGCCATCGAAAGCGTTGCCCCAACTTGTGACATTCCCATCAGAAGTTAAGGCACAACTCGTTAGAGGTGCTACTTGCACGTCAATAACATTTACAAGGGCGCTCACCTTGTTATATCTAGCTTCCGCTAAATCGTGAGAATAAAAATTATAAAATAATCTCAGAGAACCATCAAAAAACCTAGCGTAGTAATCACTAATGCTAAGAGGGAATTGAAAGGTGAGATTTGTTGGATTAACATATTTATCTTCTGTAAAGTATCTCAAAAAATTTATTCTATATTCTTTATCTTCTGCCTTTACTGCCGCACCAGTTGAGTAATGACCTTTTTGATAAACGCGCCCACCGCGATTATATGTATCTGTACTAGAATAAATGAATGTTAGTTTATTGTATTTTGCCTCTGCTTTACTATAACCGGCGTCTGTGTCAATACGCTCGTCCACATAAACCATTGGGATTTGGTCGTCTGAGGTAGCGACTGTATGATAGGGTGTAGGTTGGCCACCTCTAACTTTGAGAAAATCTTGATTTATATTATTTGGAAGGTTGTTGACATTTATATTTATTAATTTATTATCTTTATCAAGACCTAATAAGTAATCATTCCCACCCCACTGACCATCGCTGAATGTTCCCGGAGGACTAGAGATTCCATTATATATGGTTAAGGACTTGTAATCTTTAATGGGTCTTAAATATGAACTTATATTTCCACCAAAGCCCGTTCTTGACATTAGAAAATATATATGTAATTTAATATCTTCTGGATTAGAACCTTGAAAGGAATTATCTAAAAAATATTTATATGATGAAATCCCACCAAAACTATAGTTGAATGGGATATAGACACGCGGAAAGATGTATTCATCTAGGGTATCTGGATTTGATGGAACTGCACATCCTATTTTTTTTCCACAGGTTGCGCCTTCATTAAATGTAGAATTTGTTTTAGTAGAACAGAATATTTCGTCTACACCGTCAACGCAGTCTGGCGTTAGTACTCCATTTATATTATCCACGTAGCAACACGAACCGATTGGGTGTGTGTTTGGAGGGGGCGTACAACAACATCTAGTGGTCATACTTCCTCCCGTATTCCACAACCGGATGGAGATGCATAAACCGGTCTATATTCACCGTTTACTAGCATTGCAACGCACATCATTGTTCCACTTATACCTAAATAGAAATCTCTATTTGTTACATATACCTCATAAGAACTGAGGAAATTATCATCTCTCACGTACATTCTACCGCTAGTAGGAGTGCTATATGAATTTGGTGGTAAAAGTTGATCTCTCATGAACCCTTCGATGATTGTTGGTCTTGACCATTTATCGGCATGAGACTGATATGGGTATTCGTTAGCGAATACAATTGCTCCAGAATTTGCTGGAGACGCTGGTAAGGAAGATTTAAGTGTAGTTAATTTATTATATCTTGGTGTAATAAGATAACCGCTTGCATTAACGATATCGTGATAAGACGGTAAACTAACGCCGGTGTCAGCAACAATTTGACCAGAAGGATCTGAAGCGTCATCTATTTTTGTTGTGATTACTTTATTGAAGTGACCACTACCATGAGTTACAAAGATATTACCTTCGGTTAGTTTAATACCACTATCGCCATAGTAGAAGTTTTGATCCATTTGATCTATTAGACCACCAACTCCAGATATTTCAGCTAGATCATCGTATATAGTATTGAAATTACCGCTTGCCCAACCACTGACAAGAACACCGCTTTCGTAGGCATATTTATCCATCGTAAACTCTGCCCAACCGCTAACGGATGGTAGTAAACCGTCTACTCCAGATATTTGATATGTTTGATCTGCCGACCAACCACTAGACAAGTAAGTGTAGTTTTCATTCCAACCGCTAGCTAGATATGTATAATCGTATGCTCCGCTTATAGTTCCATCTATACCTGAGATTGGATTTAATTTTTCATCTATCCATCTACCATCGCCAGTTACGGCAAGTATTTGATTGTTTGTATAATTTTTTGCTTGTCCAAGAAGTCCTAAGTCTGTAGAACTTAGTTTTTGGTCTATAAATCCTCCGACACCACTTATAGCAAGTAATTCACCAAATATAACGCCCGACATAGGTTCAGCATCTACAGTTATAGTTCCTGCGGTTCTAGATACGGTTATACCATTGATACTATCAAAAGTTATTGCATCTCCGTTTCTAACTTCTAGTGCGGGACCGTCTGCATCTGATATAGTCCAGTTATCATACGCATTTGCGTCTAAAATTTTATCTTTTATGGTTTGTGTTAGTTGTCCGCTTATGCTCCAAATCAAACCACTTTTGCCATATATAGTTGGATCTACACCACTGAGTGTATTGAAGTTACTGTATGCCCAACCGCTAACTGCTTGTATTGAGTCTGAATTTGCGCCCGGACAGTTTACATTAACGAGGCAATCTACCCTGTCCTGTAGAGAGGTTAGATCTGTTCTTATATCTTCAGCGGAAATTATTACCCTTGACCTTGAATCACTTTCTTCTTGCACATAAGCAACAATTCCAGAAGCGCCACTAAACATTACTGTGTCATTTCCACCGATCTGACTTGTAGATTCAAATCTGTCGGAGACATTGAATACAAATAATGTGCCATCAGCACCCGCCTCGTCAATCTTTTGGTCAATAAGTCCACCGACACCACTGATCTCAGTTAGATCGTCTGTAATAGCTAGTGCGGAGAAATCTATTTGAGTTTTGCCGTCTAGATTATAGATGTTTGTTGTAATACCATCTTTACCGATAAACTTTGCATATCTAGATGCACCAACTGCCTGTGCGGGACCAGTGTTTGCTTCTGCAAACCAGTTTACATATTGATCTTGCCCGTCTGGGTATGACAATTTACCAATTTGATCTAAGGTATATTTTTCATTCCAACCGCTAACTAAATATATTAAACCGTCATCTTTTCCGCTTACAGTATTTAGTAATCCATTAATACCGCTTATAGCATCAAAATTGCTAGATGCCCAACCACTAACCAGTACACCGCTATTGTAGGCGTAGTCTTTTATAGATTGTTTGATTGGATTAAATTCTTCTCTCGTTAGATCACTCTTGAGACTACTGTCTAAACTTGCTGCTTCTGCACTAGCAACTTCAAGAGCATCTGATATGGAAGCGTTTATGGCGCCAGAAACAATCCCGTCAATGCCAGATAGTGATGTTATGATACCTGAAGATTGTGAGAACCTATGCTCCATATAACCCGATATGGGAGCAGCAGAAATATCTAGTCTATAGAAATTTTCCGTAAGATTTTCACCTATTTGAATTCTTGTTTCTATTCCGCTACAACCACTTATAGAAAGAGTATCAGAGTGGTGTATCTGACCGGAACCTCCGTATTGACCTTCTATTTCCCAGAATGTATAAGAACCTGCTTCAAATACTGCATCGCTAATACTTGTTTGTAAGTGACCACTAACGTCATAGATTGTACGGCCAGGTTCCCAACCAGATATCTGAAGAAGATCAGAAAATGCCCATCCACTGACTTGATAACCACTGATAAAAGCGTATTTATCTATTTGGAAATCTGTCCAACCGGAAACATCTACAGTATAAGCTGTAGCATCGCTCGCTTTATCTATGGCAATATCATAGGCAAATCCACTTATTAGTGCCGCACTCGCCGCAACCCTAGTATCAATAATCCCATCAACACCGCTTATTTCAGTGAAAACACCTGAAGTCCAACCTGATATTGGCGCCGCAGAAACAGATAGATTATAGAATGTGTCTGTTCCATCTTCGTCAATATTCATATGGGTTTCTATACCACTAACACCACTAATTACAAGCGTGTCAGCATGTTCTATTTGACCGGAACCACCGAATTGACCTTCTATTTCCCAAAAAGCAAAGGAATTTGCTGCTAGTATCTTTGCGTCTACGTAGTCTTCAGTATAATTTTTGTTCCAACCACTCGACAGATAAACTATACCATCTGCTTTACCGCTTATACTTGTTAAAATTCCTCCAAATCCACTTATAGCAGCGAAGTTATTGTCTGCCCAACCGCTAACCAATACACCACTTTTATATGCATAATCTTTTATTGTTGTGTCTGCCCAACCGCTAACTAGATAACCGCTAACGTGCGCATAATTATCTGAGTAACTTCTTGCCCATCCGCTAACGCTATCAACAAGACCACTAACCGTCAAAAGTTGACCACCTTTGCCGCTTATCTCTATGAAAGTATTTGTTATATCAGAGAAATTACCGCTTGCCCAACCGGATACAGGTTGTGCAGAAATGGTCATATTTCTTGTATCGTGATCGTAAAATGTCTCTACACCGCTAACACCGCTTATGTAAACTTGATCGTCTTTATCTATTGTTCCAGATGTTCCGAATTGGTCGGATAGATCAAATCTCCACGCAAGAGGCACATCTATATCACCATCCACATATACATTTCTAAAGTATCCGTCAAACCTATAGTCGCCACTACCTATTGAGAATACTTGACCACTTGCAGGAACAACATCTCCAGAAACAGCAAGACCAACATTCGTACTAACAAGAATGTCGGTTCCAATTCCGAGTTGCCTTGTTGATAAATCGCCATAGAGAAGGGGCGGTCTTCCAGAATCATTTATATCTGTATCACAATCACCGGAAGCGTTTGGGTAAGTACCTAAGTAAAACTTTTGATTAGAATTATTTTTCACATAATATGCTGCACCATGACCTATAGCTATATTATGATTACCTCTGGTATTCTTTACTAAAGAGTAAGAACCTATGGAAACATTACCGGAACCAGTCGTGTTGGACCCTAACGCATTGAAACCCAAGGCAACGTTATCGCTACCAAATGAGTTACATGCTAATGTTCTAGAACCAATGGCGGTGTTTCTAGCACCGTTATAATTAATTGTTAAAGATTCAAACCCGTAGGCAGTATTATCTACAGAGGTTCTGCCTTCTAATCCTATATTAGAAAGTGAAGAATCACCACCCCTAGTTGTTCTTTCCTCGTTTGTGGAAAAATTAGTAGCAACTATAGATGTATCTTCAAGAAATCTACCAACAGAATCTGAAAGATCTCTGAAAGCAACTCTAATATCCGCCGGAGATATTAACCTACTAGAATTGTCGGGTAGAATGGTTTCTATATACTGTAAGTATTCTGTTTTACTTCTAATGGTCATGATAATTAATTAAATCTTATAATGAGTGCTTCTGCGTCAAACCTTAAAGTGTCGCCTCCAAATACCTCCCTTGGATTGTCTAACTGAGCCTGCATTAATAAATTACCTTCACCAACTTGGTTGCTGTCTAAGATTGCTAGACCAGAAACCCATCCCCAACCATAGTTTTCATCCGTATCATCGCTTTTGAACTGTGCCGTAGGCCAGTCTATTACAAAACAATTCTTGATTACACCACCGCTTGCTTCAAAAGTCTCTTGATCAAACTTCCAGTTAACGTTCCCAGATAGGGCGGGATCATTAAGGTCTATTCTCTTGTATCCACTAGACCTTCCGCCGTCTGTGTAAATTTCTTCTAGTTCTGGTATTGTTGAGCCATCATTATCATTTGCTGGAACGCCACTACATAGAGCGATGCAGATGTTTGGGACTTTAGCGAAAGTCTCACCCCTGAAGACATGATTAATCAATCCAGATTCTAAATAATGTGATAAATCAGCCATTAAAGATTACTCCTGTAAGAATCCTAGTATACATGTATAGAGTATTATACACATTTAAATGCTGTATCTATAAAAAAAGAAAGGCAATCCAATTGGACTGCCTTTCAATTTGTATTTTCTTATTAAACCGAAAACTAGAAGCTTCCGAGGATAATTCTACGGTTATCAAGAACACCGAAACCAAGTTCAGCAAATCCGTACCAACCAACTCTCTGTTGACGGTGAAGAGTAGGATCTTCGTGGATAGAAACTTGTTGCTTCATTGGCATAACGAAACTGTCGTTAGCGCCTTGATCTAGACCGATAACCAACTCAAGGTCACTTCCTTGAACAGCACCGCCAAGACCTTCCTCGAAGAACGATTGATATTCTTGACCTTCGCCAAGTTCATCAAGATCGTGAAGTGCTACACCAAAGATATTGGTAATTGGAGCGCCGCCCTCACCTGCGTTGTAGATCTGAGTTCTGATAGCATCAGAAACTTGATCTAGACCCCAGTTGCGAACGTCTTCGAGCGCTTCTGGAGAAACGTAAAGGTCGGTCAAGCGACCACGGTTTCCACTAGCTGTGTTACCACCTGCGTTACGACGCATAACGGTTTGCATCAAACTAACAAGTCTCTTGGAGAACATGCCAGCAGTTGCGTCTCCGTCATAGACCAAGATGTTACGATCAACACCAGCAGCAAGAAGTGTGTGCCAACCATCGTCATTCATCTTTTTGACGAAACCAGCTTCCAAAACTTGCATAGCGCGAGCAGTAATGTCCCAACGTGCTTCACGAGCATAGCGAAGCAAGAAGTCAATCGAACTAGCGATTGAATAGGTTGGGATCATGACGTAATCGCTCTCGACCGCACGCTCAGGAATACGACCGTGACCCGGATTCGTGTAAGCAACATGCTCACCCTCAGTTCCCGGAGAAAGCAAATCCAAAGGATATTCAGTGCTTCCGCCCGGTTCTACATTGATTGTCTCGAAAATATTTCCGAGAATATTGCCGATTAAAACACCCTTACGAAGAGGGAGTTCCAATGCTTGAGCGAACTCTCTTTGAGCCGCTAAAGCAACGTCCATATTGCTATCGCCACAATTGCGAAGCAATGAAATAAATTCTTCGCTAGGTCTTTCTGTATATGACATTGTTTTTATCTCCTGTTATTTATTAACCAAGGTTTGGAAGGTTGACGTAAAGTTTAGCGTAACCATCAGCATCTTTAGCTGACATGAAACGACCGACTGCCATCACACCGGAACTATAACTCAGGTCTGATGCATTACCGACATTACCAGCTGCTGTTTCGTCCAAGTAAGCTACGTCTCCAGCACTTGGTGTGCCAGTGATATTACTTGTTACAACCCAACCGCGAGTCAAGACAGTAACTTTACCGCCCTTTTGAACTTCATCTTTATATTGATTAAGATGGGTTCTTGTTAGGTCTTTATTAACAACGTCATTAAGAAGGATTCCAACAGGAACACTGGAGGAATCTGCTTGTGCGTATGCTACAAGGTTTGCGCCCTGATCCATTGCTGCGCCAGAAGCATTGACTGGACTTCCGTCCAAAACGACAACACCGCCGCGAGTAGCAGTACCAGCATTATAAAAAAAGCTGATATCTGTTGATTCTTCATATCTATCTGCTTTAAGAGCCATAGTTTAATCTCCTATTGAAATTATTTAGTTGAGAGTACGTTATTAGAAAGCCAGTCTGCGATACTAGCTCTTGTTGTTTCAATTTCATCTTGCTGTGGAGTAGCATCGACCAAAGTAGCTTCGGTAGTCTCTACATCTTCAAGCAATTCTGGGGTAACTTCCGCTTCTGCTTCTTCTTCATCGGCTTTAGCGTCTTTTTCTTTTTTCTTTTCAATTGCTTCCTTTAGTGCAGGAGGCATACCGGCTTCTGCTTCTTTTTCTTTTTTCTTCATGTCGCCTGGCTTTTTACCATACATAGCAACAACAAAGTCAAATGCTTCGTCAGCAAGTCCGTCAAATGCGGCTAGAGCAGCGTCTAAGTCGTCTGCTTCAAAGCCTGCTTCTACAAGAGCAGCTTTACGCTTTTCCATTTTCTCTTTCTTTTTCATTTCTTCCATATGCTCTTTAGCAGATGCTAAATCTTCTTGGGATTTAGCGAGAGCGTCTTCTAGTTCAGCAACACGAGCTTGAGTACTTTTGATACTCTCCTCAAGTTCAGCGATGCTTGAATCTTTTTCCACTATTGTTGACTCAAAAGCTTCAATCTTTGCAGCAAACTCTTTAGTAGTTTTTTCTACAATTTGTGCTTTGATTGCCTCATTCTCTGCTTTAGCAGTAACAAGTTCAGCGCGAACTTCTTCTAACTGCTTCTCTAGCAAGTTATCTGACATTATAAATTCTCCTATATTGAAATTAGAATTGTCGTCTAAATTAAATGCAACTGATTTAAGTATAACACTTCTAGGATTTGCTGGTTTAGACACCAACCCTTTGCCAGAAAATGCTATATTTTTTAATGCCCTTCCTATTTTATAACCTTCATACTCTCCGCTTCCACCGTATGATCTAAGGTGTTTAGTCAAAAATGCGGAGTCTTCGTCTCTAGCTAATATTTTTTTAGATCCATTGGGATCTGTTAGAGCATAATCGAATCCAGCAAACAAGCACTCCATCGAAACGTACCACTTGCCTTCCTCTATTTCGGAGATTATTTTCTCCATTCTTTCCTTATTTTCTTCGTTAGTCCAACTATTATAGAGTACAGCTTGAGTAATGATGTCAAAATCTTCAGGCATTTCAGCATCATCAGCAACAGCCTTTCCATCTTTCGTTAGAACATAACTACCGGTAATATGACCGATGATGTCATTCTCATCGTGCATAAAATTGAATTGCTTATCTTCAGGTGTGTTTCTTGCTGCCCAAGTTGACTCTGGCATAAAAACATCGTCATTTTTATTCCAACCACAAGAAACCAATACAGACTCTAGGTAGTATAGGTCTATTTGGTCTTTATTCTCCGCGAAAGCTCTTTCAGCAATACTAGTCGGAACCTTAAAAGAATCAGACCTAATAGCTTCAGAGCAATACGCAACGCTAGCCGTACTCTTAACGAGTTCGCCAATACCGTCGTTTATTTCGTGTTGATATATTTTTATTGTCATGGTTCACCTCTAAAGATAATATACACAAAAAATTATTTTTTTTATTAAAAAGTGAAATTAACTCTCTAAAGAGTACTCTATAAACGCGGAAATAGCACGTCTTTTATAATCTTCTAGGTTCATAGATTCAGGATTAATATTTTGAGATATTAGAGAATTTTTAAGACTCATTGGGAGTCTTTTTGCTTGGTTTAGGCAGTTAATTATTTCTTCGTCAGAGCATGTTCCCATGAATTCTATATTTGATAAGATATCTAGCTTAACGGTTTCAATGTCTTTTATTTCTGCTTTTGTTAGTTGCCTCATATTTTTCTTGTTGTTTGCAGACATATAAGCATAGTTAACTTTTTTGGATATGATGTCATATTTATCATTAGCCCACACAATTATCTCAGCAACTCCCGGTTTAGATCTAGGGGTTTCTGTTCTCTTTTTTCTTGGTCCTTGATCTATTTTGCTTTGAGGTCTACCGTTAGGATTGACTGGTTTATTTTTCTCCTTGGTGTCAGTAATTCGCTCGGTGATTTCACCTTGCTTTTCCATTTTATCCATCTCGAACTGCTTGTTAGGGTTATGGAATGGACTTGCTTTTTCAGGTAGGATTTCTTTAGATCTATCCTTGTCTTCTCTTTTAAGTCTCATTTTTTCTACGGATGGGACTTCTTTAAATCTTTCAAGAATCGTTTCGTGCGAAATGATATCTCTATCAGCGAGTTGGATTAATAGATTTTTTTCAGATGCCTCGTCTGATAGACTCATTTGATCGTAAACAATGTGAGGAGATTTCCTGAATCCCATTGCCTTCCTTACAATTTCACACTCTTTTTCCCAGAAAGCGGTGAGTTGGTCTCTTCCGTACTGTAATCTTTCTACAAGAGTTTTTAAAGAGATAAAATTATTGGTGAATCCGCCACCATTTCCAGCGATACCCGTTAAAGTTGGGGGAACTCCTAATCCTGCATAAATACTATTTAACACTGAGGTATATTTTTCTGAACCTAGAAATTTATAGACTTGACTGTTAGACTCAGTGTAAGAAAGTTCTGGACCCCAAACAAGTTCCATAGTACCGCCACCAACATTACTAGCTAAGATATCTCTTAGTTTATTAATTGCGTTTTTATTTGGAAGAATTTTATGGTCTAGATTACCAAGTGTCCATAATCTGATGTTGGATATAGCGCCATCAAGTGCAGATAAGTCAGCGAGACGCATTTTTTCAAGCATGATAACATCATCTAAGATTGCATAAATCAGGGGATTCGCCCAATGTGACCAATCGTCTTTTTTGTAGTAATGTATACATAATCTTTCTGGGTCAAGGTCTATTTTTCTTTCGCCATTTTTAATTCTATTTCTTACTTCTGGGGGAAGTGTGTCTAAGACGTGAGCGGGGATGTCGCCATTTTTAAAGTTATCCAGAAGTGTGTTAGTGCTAATTTGAAAGTTTTTTCTTCCTACAAATAGACTTATCTCACTATCTTTAATATCTATTGTTAGAGGGTTGAAGAAATTATATCTCCAAGGTATTTGAGATTTTTCAAAATTCGGAACCTCTACTGTTATATCTTTACCTATAGATTTTATGTACTTAGAAACTTCTGGTGTGATATTTGCATAACTTCTATAAGAGAAGACCTGACCTGCTCTATACAGGAGGTTAAGGAATCTTTCTGATCTTTCTTTTCCGTTTATTTTTTTAAACCATTGTTGGTAGAATTTTTCTACACTTTTATTTTCGTGTACGATGTTTATACCTTGGCAACCAAAATCACCCATCAAGTCTATGACATTTCTAATGATACCTACCTTTTCGTAGGCATCCATACACATTTTGATTGCCCGCTTTTGTCTTTGTGGAACCTGCTCACTAGGTCTAAATGCATAATAGTCATTAGAAGTAAAACCGGGTCTAACTGTTCTGTTAGGTTCAATGTCTTTGAAATCTCTGTAATGGTTGCCTTTTGTGACACCCGCATAACTATCCATAGACTCTGAGAACTGATGCATAGCGGCAGCTTTAGAAGAATCGTCTACCCATGTTATCATAGAATTTTCTGGTTTCATCTCTAACCTTTTAAGTAATTGAACTGTAATTCAAATGGTATTATATTATACACAAATTAATATATATCGTTCATATTTTGAGTAAACCAGTTAGGTCCAATAAATAGGTCTTGACTTTTATTTTGTTTTGAATCTTTCGGTAAAGCGGAAGCAAATCCACCAAAGAATTGGTACTCTTCAGGCGTTCTTGTTCTTGATATTATCCTTGCTGCCATATTTGCCATAAGCAGAGCGGAATACCTATCTTTTCTCATCTTAGATTTTTTTCCAGCGCCGACTATGACTTCTGGAGTATCCCACCTATCTCTACCCGCAGATGTCTGTGTCATCTGGATCATTGCTAATTCATCCTTGAGTTCTTCAATGTCCATCACACATTCTTCTAGAGTATCGTACATTCTACCTTTCATTCCATCATCAACATTTGAAATACCTAAAGTAATAGAGTCGAACATTGGGAACAGCAAAGCTTTGTCTTCAAAATCCTTTCTCATACCATGATTTGCTTCTGCTAACCAATCGTATTTAGCGAACTGGCACATTTCTAGTATATGTAGACCCCTTTCGTCGTCTGTGTCTTTTTCTTTATCTTGGTCAATAGTTGGCCAGATTGGCATCTCGCCATCTCTTATTTTGTCATCATCGTGAAGCGATTCCATCACTGCAATACCACCGCCCTGAGCGTCCATAGCAATATGCACACATGGGAATAACTTCATTAGATCTCTGATTTTTCTAGCGCAGTATGCATAAAAGTCTTTCTCTGTAGAGTAACCTTTTTTGACTTTTTCTTTATGTTCTGATCTTGTAGTTGTCCAGCAGTGTACAATTCTTCTGTGGTCTTCGTTTAATTCTAAGATTATTATACTAAAATTATCAACCTCAGAAGCAGGGTCAACACCGAATACATATTGCTTGTTTGGGTCTCCTATTAATTTTGCTTCAAATTTAATTTCTTTGCCATTACTTGTTTTTATTGGTTCTTTGTCATTTGAAACGCATGACTCTATTAAGGATCTCTTAAAGAAACCCTCTGAGTCGCGTGTAAACACCGCACCGAACTCCATCTGATAAATACCAGCATGAACTGTTGCTTTCGATCTAGCAACCTGTGAGGCGTCCATAAACCCATCTGGTAGAAGTTCGTAAGGAATACGTATAATTGAGTACTCTTTCCAGTCAAAGTTTTCTGGAGGGTCTTCACCTCCAAAAACATCTCTTAGTCTGTCTTTTCTTCCGTTGCTTTTAATGATAGATTTCCATCTCTTCCAGTAGTCTGCAAAATGATTGAAATCATAGTAAGCTGTCCCACTTAGAATAATTTGGTTATCTTTTTTCTCTATTTGACTCCCGTCTTGATTATCTATTTCTATTCCAAGTTCTTTCGCTTTTTTCTCTCTAGCAAGTCGTTTAACATTTTCAATTGGGTCTGAACTAACTGCGGCAAAACCTGCAACAACAGTCTCGAATATATCTCGCGGGATAGATGCAAATTCGTCAGATACAATATCGTTAGCACGCTGACCTCTAATCTTCTGTCCATCACCCAATGGTAAGCAAGTAACACGGGAATCGTTAATCCGCATAACACAACGGTCAACATCCCTACGAGGTCCACTGTTCGCATCGCAAATATCCCTTAGAATTGGAGAATTGTTCCATATTGTCTCCATGTATTCAAACAAAACTTTGGATTGTCTAAAAGCAGCGCCAACTACAACCACCTTTCTTTGTGGTAATAATACTGCTCTTAACATTGAGTAAAGCGATAGCATAAATGATTTACCAAAACCGCGACTTGCGATTAGCATTGGAAATTTTCTATTCCACAGCTCTGACAATATTAGTGCTTGAGATGGAAGTAAATTAATGTTGAATATATGTTTAACTAAGAAAGAGAAATACTCTGGTCTAGTCATTAACCATGTTAGTTTTAAATGATAATCTTCGTCTGATGTCTTTAGTAGTGACATTGGGTTAAATAACTCAGACTCATTAACGTCTATTTTTAACCACGCTTCGTCTATTTGTTTTAATTTTTTATTCATTTATATATACCGTCTACGAATCCGTAGTATACTGCTTCTTCAGCACTCATATACCAGTCTCCGTCTTTCATCTTCCTTTTTATGAATGATTTCGTTTTAGATAAGTTGTATTCTCTTTCTTTGAAATAATCTCCGTGTTTATGGCATTTCTCCGCGTATATAGAAACCATAGTTTCTGCGTTTTTCTTGTCTACTATTGAATAGTTCTGAGCGCTAAGATAGTCTCCTGTTAAGTCACTAGAACCATAATGACACATAAATACAGCATTAGGAGTCAGTAACCTCCTGTTTGCCGACTGTATTATGATAGAACCCATAGAGCATAATTGTGAGTATCCAATCATTGTGGTTTTGCATTTACAGTTATTGATGGCGTCGTAAATTCCCATACCAGCATACCAGCAACCACCTACTGTTTGTAAATAAATCGTTATAGGTTCTTTACTTTGGTTTTTTAAAAAGTTTATATTTTTATAGAAGTTTTGTAACATTCGGTGTTCTACACCAGCACTTTCTCCTGAGTCGTCGAATTCATTTATATATATCTCCCTATTCTTTACGTCAATTCCATATGAATGTATCTCAGATATTACATCTCTATTCATGGTCATGATTTTCGCCCTATTGTGTGTTTCTCGTTTATTCTTTTAAGAAGACTGCTGATTAAATCGAAAGCACCTCTTTCGCTGCCTGCAAATATAACGTGTACACCATTGAAAACAGAAAACTCCATTAAGCACCTAAGTATATATTTTCCAGTTATTTTGACTTTACCTCTTAATGCTGCGGGGATTTTTGCGCCTTCTGGAAATTTCATAACGTCTTCCATTGAAAACTCGCACACTATATATTTGTGTTCGTAGTCTCTCATTCTTTCTACTTCGTTGTAGAAAGCATATTTGCCTTTTCCGAGGTTTAATGCGATCTCTGATACACTTGCTTTTCTTTCTATACATACTTTATCCTCCATTCCTAATATAGAATAGTCTCCGGTGTCTAACTTCTTTTGCACAGTCCCATTGCATGTATTGAATTTCTTAAAGAAGTATCCCTGTTGCTCTCTACTATCTCTAACAACAGTATATTGAGGTGCTTTTTTGTATTCAGCCATTCTTTTTTCTCACCATATTATGAAATAAATTCTGATAATGTTGCTCATTCCCCGTAACCTCTTTGTGGCACTTTCTACAGAGGGTAATGCCATTATCAATATCATATCTCAACATAGACGCAGAAGACCATTTTTGTATATGGTGTGCTTGTAACTGTGTTTTATTTCTGCAACCCGGCATTTGGCATGTAAAATTATCTCTTTTGTATATATCTATACGCCATTTTTTATATACTGGATCGTCATAATTTCTTTTCATTTGCTAATTCTATTTTTAATATTCTAACGTCGTTCATTATTTCTTTAGAAAATTCAATTGTTTCTATTGAGTGATCTTTTTTTAGTATTTTCCTAAGTAATTTATAGGTAGCGTAATAACAGGCACCGTCTGGATCTTCTGCTTCTATAAATACTATAGGTGTTTTATTGTTATATTCCTCTAGTGAGTATTTTTTGAGTCTAGATATAACTAGACTCATGTCTAAATATATTTTGTAAATTTTCATTGTATGTCATGTTGTACCATCATTTTAACTAAGTCCTCGAATGAATGTTTAGGTGTCCATCCTAGTTTGTTATTAGCTTTACTGCAATCTCCTCGTAGATAGTCAACTTCTGCTGGTCTATAAAACTCTGGGTCTTGAACTACATAGTCAGACCAATCGTCAATACCAACCTCTTTAAATGCAACATATAAAAATTCTCTAATAGTATGTGTGCGTCCTGTGCATATTACATAATCATCGGGACAGTCTTGCTGTAGCATCATCCACATCGCTTCACAATAGTCTCCTGCGTATCCCCAATCTCTATATGCGTCAAGATTACCTAATCTAAGTTTTGGGAAGTCAGCACTTTTTCCACTTTTTACAAATTCTCCGATCCATTTTGTAATCTTTCTCGTTACAAATTTTTCTCCTCTTCGTGGTCCCTCATGATTAAATAGAATACCGGCACTAGCATGTAGACCATAACCCTCTCTATATAACCTAGTCATGTAGTGAGCGGCACATTTAGCAATAGCATATGGACTTTGAGGGAGGAATTTAGTTTCTTCGTTTTGGTATTTGCTTTCAGATGTCATACCAACCTCTATGTCGTAGTTGCTACCAAACATCTCACTACTACTTGCTTGATAAAATCTAGTGTTTACCATTCTTAAATCTACAATACCTTGAAGAATATTGAGACAACCTTTACCAGTTATGTCCCAAGTTAGACCCGGTTGGTTAAACGAGACAGCAACATGGGATTGAGCAGCGAGGTTATAGACTTCATCTACATGTCCGTGATATGATAAAACATTAATAACACTTGATGAATCTGTAATATCGCCTTCAAGCAACTTAAATTTATCGTTACTATCTAGGTGCGAAATACGTGTCGTGTTATCTGTGCTTGTTCGCCTAGAAACGCCATACACAAAGTAATCTTTTTCAAGCAGAATATCTGCCAAATGACTACCGTCTTGTCCTGTAACTCCGAAAATTATAGCTGTCTTCATTTTAATCCTTGATTGTATCTGAGTTTAAAAACGGTTGATCTACTATCCCATCTTGGTACTTATGGAATTTTGATAATCTTTCTCTTTCTTTGCCCATTGCTAGGCGCATCTTTTCCATTTCTATGCCATACTTAGTTGTAACATCTGGGTTAGACATTAAGAAAGCAATCCATCCAGTAAGACTCTGCTTGCTATCCTCAATTCTTTTCACCCTTTGTTCTCTAGTTGCCTTCATTTCCTTCAACATAGAATTCTTTTTTGTCTGTAGTTCCCGATAGTCCTTGTTTAAAGACTCCTGAGAGGCGCGTAAGGACGCTACCTGACGCTCCATGTTGAATACCATGTCTACATTTTGCTGGTCTGGATCGCGCGCTCTCTCCTCCTGAATCAGTGCCTCCATGACAGTTATCTGCTCTATGTTAGACTTATTACTCTTGAGAGACCTATTCATTAATAATTCTAATTTTATAAGGTCAACAACTTGTAGTTCTTCTGTTGGTATAACGTCGTCGCGAAACTGTGAAATAATCCTAGCCCAGTGATATCTGAATAATTTAAGTTCATCGTCCGTAAATTGGTTTTTTATCTCTATCCAGTATGGTCTGTTCTCCAAGTCAAATGCTGCAATCTCTTCTGCTGAAGCACCCTTGCCAAACCTTTTCTTTATGAATTTCTCTATGCTGTCGGGGTCTCTATCTAAATACTGAGCAATCTCGATGTGAGATGCTGTCTTAACGTTGTCTTCTACGTATTTTATCTCGTCCTTAGACAATCTTCCTTTTTTCATAGTCCAAACTCCTGACGAAGTTCCTCTATTACTGCTAGAACCTCTGTTTTACGGGTTTTAGGGATATATACGTCGTGGATAATTTTTAAGTATTCAAGTCTCATGTCAGAAGGTAAATACATATCTATGAAGTTATTGAATTCTTCTTTATCTATTCTCTCATCATCTATGGAGTATTTTTCTTTATCGTCTATTATGTTTTCTTCATAGTCAAGTTGTGCGGGTTGTAAGACCCTTATCCTGTCGTCATTCGCGTCTGCAATATAGAAATTATCTCTGACAAAGTTTTTTAGGCGATTAGATAAATTAACACTCAGGAAATTTTCCAGTGGTCGTTCTTCGTCGTATCGTTCAAGCGCTTCGTGGCAAATTATATATGCTTCCTGTTTCATGTCGTCAGCGGGGTATCCATAAAATGTATATTTAGGTGCAATCCTATCAATAACTTTTTTGATAATATCTAGTGTTTCTTGTTCTGTTAGATTGGATGGTACTTTCATTCCTCACCCCACATTAACGCGCGCCATCGTTCTCCGTCGTATCCCTCGAAACATTCGTCTGTATTGTTATATCTGATACTGCCTTTAACGGGCTTTTTGTTATTATCTAGTAATATTGTCCATAGTTCATTTTGGTCTATGGATTGTATGATATTATTTAGTCTACCTAATAATGTTTTGTTTTGTAGTTCTACTGGCATAGGTGTAAATCTATCACTACAGCACATAACGCTATTCTCTATAGCAAATAAATTTTTGTAGTTATTAGGGGTCGCCGTGGTAACTACTAGCAAGACACCATCTGGTTGCTTAATACGTCCCACAGTACCATTCTGCGCTTCTGGACCGTGACTCTGCGTGGCAGTCAGAAATACGTATTCTCGCTCAAGAAAGAACTGGTTGTTCTTTTTAAAAACTACACCTACACCAAACTCCTGATATATTCTGTCCCTGCCGTCAATAGTGGTGTATGCGGTATAAAAGAATTTTTGACGTTTTGGGATAGCGTGTTTTAGGTCATATTCCTTTGGGATTTCTCCAACTCCCGGTAGAAGCCCGTCAGTAAGAATCAAATCCTTACTAGTCGCCTGAATCTTCGCTAGACTTGTCGCGTTCGTCGATGTCGTTAGCTTCTGTTTTTTCATTTATTAAATTTCCTAATGATTTGTCCTCTTTTTTGAGATCTTCGTGTACCGATTTCACCACGGTAGCGTCTGCTTTACAAACAATAAATGATGCCATTTTTTTCATAATTAATTCTCCTTTACTTATAATACACTGATTTACGGGGTTTTTCAAGAAAATAGAATATTTTATGAATAAATTGGACATAAATTGGATTGGTGAGTACTATATAGTGGTAGACAATACCGGAATATTTAGAATTGATTAAATTTATATAACGCAGTCACGTAAAAAATTGTCCTGTCCGTGGCGCTTGGACGGCGAAAGCCAGATATAAAATTTATCAAGGATGGTTAGGAATTGGAATCAGGTGTTACCCGCGCCTGACACATTTGGCAGACTACCGGTTCTAGTAATAGAAAATTTATAATAATTTATAAGTTGTGAGTTGTTAGCTCTCACCCACAGGATCAAATCCAAGCAAGAGTCTGGTTGGTGGTTCACTAATAAATGTTTCATATCCCCTCTCGCGTACTTGCTTGGTGGGATAAAAGCTAGGGGTTTATACAGAGCGTGAAAATAAGGATACATATAAATGATCAAATCGCCGTGTACGAAGCACTGTAGAGTCCATGAGGGGCATTGTACGGGCTGTTATAGAACTATAGAAGAAATATCTAACTGGAGGAATATGAGTGAGCAAGAAAAAAGAGAAGTTTGTTTCAAGATATGTAATAGACGATCAAGTGTGCAAGCAGTGCGGGACAAAGGTGTTTCTGATGATGACGAAAACTAAATTCAAATGTGTTCTATGCAGATCGGTTAGGACCGAGAAGCGTCAATAGGGGTGGATTAGGTAATACATATATTTATATTTAGGAGATTATGTTTGAACCACCCCGGCAAAAATGGGCGGCGACTGCCAAAATGACAGTGAAGATAAAACCCCCCTGCCATAATGACATGCCAAAATGGTCAGTGGTCTGCCAAAATGACAGAAAATCCTGCCAAAATGACACAAATCTGCCAGAATGACATGCCAAAATGACAGGCCTGCCTGCCACAATGACACCCGCACGCCCACAAACACACCCGCACACACACAAACACACACACCCACACCCACACACACCCACACACACACGCGCACACATCCACACACGTAGGCGCGAGGCGTTTTCGATTTTTTCTGAAAAGTTTTTTTTCGCCGTAATTTACGGTGTTTTTTTGCATTTTTAACCTTGCAAAAAATTAGTTTGTGACCTAACTTGTCACTCCTCTCGCGTATAAAGGGTAGAGCGACAACTTTTTCACTTTTCACTTTTTTGGAGTTTGCACAATGCAATACGATTTCAACACCATCGACGCACTATTCGACGCAGTATTCGGTTGCGAATACGATCCGGTAGGATGCACCATTGATCCTGCCATTGTCCCTGCCAGTGGTACAATCGAGATTGTCTCGGATGACATGGAAGTAGCGAAAATCGAGTGTGACATTGACGGTCACTGTATCGCCTTCGACTACTACTCTGCCTAATTCGCAGAATTATTATGACCAGTGACCAAACGTGTCACTGGTCTACCCGATACTACTAACAACCAACCAACCAAAGGTAACACAATGAAACGCACAATTAACCCAATACTGACCGCCAAAGTGATCGACCGCGACAATAACCGATGCCGTTGGTGCGGATTCGCCAACGCCACCCGCCAACTCGAAGCGGATCATATCGTACCCGAAAGCAAGGGCGGCGAGACTACGCTTGCCAACCTTCAATGCCTATGCTCTGCCTGCAACAAAATCAAGGGTGTGACCGAGTTGCCACCTATGGCAATCAAGGATGCAATCAAGGGTTTCGGCAACTTCGCTAGTGTAGAGCGTAAACGTGACGAACTGACCGCAATGGTCAAGACCATCAAGACCGACACTCAAGCGGATCTAACGACACTGGCAACCGAGTTGTTCGCCGGTGGCATGAAGAAAATTTATATCAAAAAACGCCTAGCAAAATTGACAACCGATGGAAAAATCCAGAAAATTCTAAAATCGCTCTAATGCGGTGTTGACAACCTACCCGATAACCCTTACCATAACCCTATCACACAACACTCTTCAAGGAATCAACAATGAAAATCGTAGATACAAACAAGACCGGCGACTATCTTCTGGTTCAACCAAAAAAATTCAACCCGTCTTTACGAATCACAACCAAAGCGGGATCAATCCTCTGCGAAGGCAAACGAGACTACGTTCTAGCAAAATGGAAAACTTTTAAGAATACCTGAGAAAGTGACCTAACGTGTCACCAACCTACCCTATACTACTGATATGACAAACAACAACACTAACGAAAGTAACATTATGACTAAATTTGAAAAATTCATCGCTTCCGTGGATTGCACTACCGAACTAAAAATCAGCGGGTTCGCTTGCAAGTCTAATTGGGTTCACACCACAACCGCCAACAATGTTTCGACCAACGGCGAAAGGGTTATGTTTTATGACCACAAAATCAAACGTTGGATTCACACCCAACAAAAAGATCTAAAATCTTTTGAGATTGCTGAGTAGAATTGACCTAACGTGTCACACCCTTACCCGATAATAATAACATGACAAACAACAACGCTAAGGTAAACAACATGACTAAGCATCAAATCATCTTCAAAGCTCGCATGGCAGGCGTTTCACAGCATCTTCTTCACATTGCTGTCTGGGCAGATGAGTTAGTCATCGACG
>Ga0181602_10000392_pt1 | contig 40168 bp, 36 predicted proteins | sample 041ome_14_FD_148640 | JGI IMG/M metagenome (GOLD analysis project Ga0181602, IMG submission 148640) | Coastal salt marsh microbial communities from the Groves Creek Marsh, Skidaway Island, Georgia - 041408US metaG (spades assembly) | ecosystem: Environmental > Aquatic > Marine > Intertidal zone...
ATAAACTTTATAAATACTCCACTCAAAAAACCAATGAGCGATCCAATGGCGGCTTTAAGGGCTCCTTGGGTATTGTCTTTTTGAAAATATAATTCTCCCAAAAACGCTCCCAAGAAGGGACCAATGATGATTCCAAATGGACCCAAAAAAAGAATACCTATCAGAAGTCCGATTGCACTTCCGTAGGTGCTTCCTTTTCCACCCCCGAATTTTTTTGCTCCAAGAATCGGAATTATTAAATCTAACAAAAACACGATCATTGCGAGGATCCCCGTGATGACTAAAAATCGTATCTCTACGGTGATGGCCTCAGTGAAAAAAAGTAAAAGTAACCCAATCCATCCGGTCAAAGGACCCGGAATAACGGGCAAAAAACTCCCGGCGATTCCCAACAGAATAAAAAAGAAACTTAGAATGATTAAAAAAGTATCCATAATTTTGAGGTTTTTGCTGTGAAGTGCTTGACTTTATTATTACAAATGAATAAAAAATTGTAATTTTATGGGACAATAATGCTTAAACTTTTATCATGATTTTTTCCCATAAAACACCTTTACTGTTTTTTGCATTGCTGATGTTGACCTTAAATAGTTGCCATCTTTTTCAATCTACCAAAGTTTCTACTATCGAAATTAACAAAGCATCTGAGTGGTCGTCTAAAGATCAGCCTCCCACCTTTCAAGCCTGCGAAATTTTAGAGGGAGCCGAAGCGCGAGCCTGTTTTGACAGCATCGTTTCCAATTCAATTACAGATTTTATTTATAGCAATCCTTTGGAGTCAAAAGCATTGGTTGATGATGAAATTCGTTTGCTAATTCAAATTGACAAAGCAGGGAATTTTTCATTGATTTCAACGGTCCTATCCAATTCTACAGCAGCTGCAATGCCTGCGTTGGAATCGCTCATGGAACAGGCGGTTAGCAATCTTCCACAAGCCATTCCGGCCGTAAAGACCAATGTTGGCGAGCTTGTTTCCACCCAAGTCGAATTGCCCATTCGCATTATTGCTCAGGCGCAGAACTAATGCCGAATGAGACCATTATTTTAGGAATCGATCCAGGGACAACTATTATGGGTTTCGGGCTGATCAAAACGACAAAGTCTTCGCTCGAGCTTTTGCAGTTTCACGAATTGATTTTAAAAAAATACGACAATCACTATATTAAATTGCATCATATTTTTCAACGTACCGTGGAGTTGATCGATGAATACCATCCCGATGAAATCGCTATTGAAGCTCCATTTTTTGGAAAAAATGTACAGTCCATGTTAAAGTTGGGTAGAGCACAAGGCGTAGCCATGGCCGCCGGGCTTTCCAGAGAAGTACCGATTACAGAATATTCGCCCAAAAAAATTAAAATGGCCATTACCGGAAACGGGAATGCCAGTAAAGAACAAGTGGCCAAAATGCTGCAACAATTACTTAAAATGAAAGTTTTACCCAAAAATTTGGATGCCACTGATGGGCTGGCAGCGGCAGTTTGTCATTATTACAATCGGGGAAATGTTCAAGCGGGGAAAAACTATTCGGGTTGGGGTTCTTTTATCTCACAAAATCCCGATAAGGTGACCTCCTAATCCACTTGTATGGCAGCGGTTTATTTTCACTATCCTTTTTGTAAACAGGCTTGCCATTATTGTAATTTTCATTTTTCAACCTCCCTTCGGAAGTCCGATCTAATGATCGCTGCTATGCTCAAAGAACTCAATCTGCGTTCTTCGGAATTAAATAGTTCTATTACGAGTATTTATTTTGGTGGGGGTTCGCCCTCTTTGATGAGAGCTCCTGCTTTAGCTGCTTTTTTGGAAGTGTTAAGCAGGTTTGAATGGGCAGCGGATATTGAAATAACGGTGGAAGTGAATCCCGATGATGTCACTGCGGCATATCTTTCGGAACTCAAATCTTTGGGCGTAAATCGATTGAGTGTGGGCATACAATCCTTTCATCAAAAAGATTTGATCTTGATGAATCGTGCACATGATAGCACCCAAGCGTTGAACGCATTGGAATTGATTGCTGCTCAGTTTGAGAATTTCTCTCTCGATTTAATCTATGGGATGCCACAAAGTACCCCTGAGGAGTGGCATGCAAATGTCCAAAGGGCTTTAAGTTTTAATCCGCCGCATATTTCCGCCTATGCCTTGACCGTGGAAGAAAAAACAACACTTCATCATTGGGTGGAAAAAGCTAAAGTTATATTGTTGGACGAAAGTGCGGTGGAGGCTCAATATCATTATTTGGTAGCGATATTGGAGGAAAAAGGATTTGATAATTATGAATTTTCAAACTTTGGGAAGCCTAATTTTTACTCAAAAAATAATACCAACTATTGGTTAGGAGGAGCTTACGTAGGAATTGGACCCTCAGCGCACAGTTATGATGGTGCCAAAATCCGTAGTTGGAATGTTTCCAACAATCCTTCGTACCTTAAATCCATGACAGAAGGAATTTTACCGATGACTTCTGAACGCCTGAAAAAAAACGATCGCTTTAACGAATACATCATGACCGGACTTCGAACGCAATGGGGTGTTTCACTCGATCGAATTCGTTCAGATTGGGGGGATCGCTATGCGGTTTATCTTGAAAAACAAGCAGAAAAACACCTAACAAATCATCAGCTTTTTTGGGATGGAGATCAGTTAAAAATTTCCAAATCCGCTCGTTTTTTGACGGATGGTCTGGCAGCCGATTTTTTTCTTATTGATTTTTAGCACCCATCAAACGAGCAAAATGGTGGTAAAATTTTGGGATGGTTGCGATGCCTTTAAAGAAATTGAACAATCCGAAATGCTCATTGGGAGAGTGGATGGCATCGGTGTCTAAACCAAAACCCATCAAGATCGATTTTACGCCCAATTCTTTTTCGAACATGGGAACAATAGGGATACTTCCTCCGCCGCGATGGGGGACCGGTGCCACGCCAAAGACATCGCTATAAGCAGCATGAGCTGCCTGATATCCCAATGTATCTATGGGGGTGACATAAGGATAGCCTCCGTGGTGGGTGGTGACTTTTACCGAAACGCTTTTTGGGGCTAAAGCCTCCACTTGTTGGGTAAACAGCCTGCTGATTTCTTCCCAATCTTGATCAGGAACCAAACGCATCGAAATTTTGGCATGGGCTTCACCGGGGATGACCGTTTTTGCCCCCTCTCCGGTATAGCCTCCCCATATTCCATTCACATCCAAGGTTGGACGGATGGAGCGTCGTTCTTCGGTGGAATACCCGGCTTCTCCGCGGGTGTCATTAATTCCAATAGAGTTTTTAAACCCTGATTCATCAAAAGGAATACGACCCATCAAAGCTCTTTCTTCGGAGCTGATTTCCTGTACTTTGTCATAAAACCCGGGGATGTTCACTTGGTGTTTTTCATTCTGCAACTGTGCAATGATTTCACACAACACATTGATGGGATTGGCCACGGCTCCTCCATACAAACCGGAATGTAAATCCCGATTGGGTCCCGTCACCGTTATTTCCATGTAACTTAATCCCCGCAAACCGGTGGTAATGGAAGGTTGTTCGTTGGAGATCATTCCGGTGTCGGAGATCAGGATGATATCACATTGAAGTTTTTCTTTATTCTTTTTTACAAAATCTTCCAAATGATCACTTCCCACTTCTTCTTCTCCCTCCACCATAAATTTTACATTAGTGTGCAAACTTTGGTCGGCTATCATTTTCTGTAGCGCTTTGATATGCATAAAAACCTGCCCTTTGTCGTCGCAAGCCCCACGAGCAAAAACAGCTCCATCGGGATGGAGTTCGGTGGATTTAATGACGGGTTCAAAAGGAGGACTCTTCCACAATTCAACAGGATCGGGAGGCTGCACATCGTAATGTCCATAAACCAAGACCGTGGGAAGTTTGGGGTCAATAAGATATTCCCCATACACGATAGGATGTCCGGGAGTGTCGATGAGGTCGACGGTGGTACATCCGGAATCTAAAAGGGCTTGTTGCACCCAATGGGCGGCACGACGAACGTCCGCTTTAAAATTAGAGTCTGCACTGATGGAAGGAATTTTTAAAAAATCCATCCATTCCTCAATAGATTGCTGTTGTTCCGACGTCATTTTCATAAGGTGCTGTTTAAGCGACTAAATTAAGGATAGTATTTTTTTTGAATGCTAATTTTATATGAGAAAACTTAATTATATTTGTCCTCCCAAATGCGGGTGTGGTGAAATTGGTAGACACGCTAGACTTAGGATCTAGTGCTTCACGGCTTGGGGGTTCGAGTCCCTTCACCCGCACTACTTGAAAAGTCGAAGTTTTACTTCGGCTTTTTTTGTTCTACAAATGCTCTACCGGGATGCGAAACCCTAAAGGTTTCAATATATCCTCTGTCTTGTAAGGTAACAAAAACGCTTCGACCGTCCGTACCGCCAAATGCAATATTGGAAGGTTTTTTGCCTTTTAAAATTACTTCTTCTAAGATTTTTCCTTGCGGAGAAACTTTCACTACGGTTCCTTTTCCATAGCGGGTGATATAAAGATTTCCCAGAACATCGCAGCGCATTCCATCCAATCGATAATCCCAAAATTTGGGCGATTACATGATTTTCACAAGGAAACAAACATATGTATGGGGTTTTAAAAAAGAGTTTGTATCTTCCGTATTCAAATGTTTTTCAAAATTTTATTTATTTCTAGAAATTGTAAAATGAAAATAGCTACCCTTAACCCTTTTATGAGAACCCTGACCTTTTTTGTCTTTTCCCTACTCCTTTTTGGGAGCTGCAAGGAAGTGTCAAAGGCTCAAAAAGAAATTACTTCGGCAGAAAATTCTGAGCCACTAGCATCCGATTGGATATTCCTTTTTGACGGAACTTCTACGGAAGGTTGGCGGGGCTATAATATGGAAACGCTGCCTCCTGGATGGATTATTAAGGACAGTGTTTTGACCTATGACACCCAATTGGGTTTAGAACAAAATTACAAGGGAGGAAAAGACATTCTATACGGTTTAGAGGAATTTGAAAATTTTGAACTTTATCTGGAATGGAAACTTCCGAAAGGGGGGAATAGCGGTATTTTTTATCACGTTAAAGAGGGCTATGATGCCCCTCCAGTGGTGGCCCCCGAATACCAACTCATTGACGACGAAAATTATGCCAGCATCCACGATTTGACGGCTTACAATACCAGCTTGGGATATACCGAAAAACCTGAGGAATTGAAACCCCTTCAACAAACCGGAGCCGATTACGCCATGCATCCTCCTAGCCCCAACAAAACCTTACATCCGGTGGGGGAGTGGAATGCTTCGAAAATCGTATTTACCCCCAGCAGGGTAGAACATTGGCTCAATGGTGAATTGATAGTTTCCTTTGTGCCTTGGGATGCTGCTTGGGAAGCCAAAAAAAATTCCGATAAATGGAAAAATAGTCCTGCCTACGGAAGCTTCAAAACGGGTTATATTGCCTTACAAGATCACGCCAGTCCAATCTGGTTTAGAAATATCAAAATAAAAAAATTATAACTCATGAACAAACGCGAATTTATTAAAACCAGTGGTGTGGGAGCCTTAGGAATCATGATGACTCCTGCCTTTTTGAAGGGGGCAACCCTCAAAGATCGATTGCGTACAGCGCATATAGGCGTGGGAAATATGGGCGCAGAGGACCTCAAAGCCATCTCCTCGCACAGTGCCGTTGATGTGATTGCCCTTTGTGATGTGGATGCGGTCAATTTGGCCAAAGCGCACAAGCTGCATCCCAAAGCGCGGATCTTTTTTGATTATCGTGTAATGCTCGACGAATTGGCCGATGAAATTGATGCCGTGGTGGTTTCAACTCCGGATCATACTCATGCTCCGGCTTCACTACTTGCCATGCAAAAAGGCAAAGCAGTCTATTGTCAAAAACCACTTACCCATTATGTGTCCGAATCACGCGCGATGAACAAATTGGCAGCAGACAATGGCTTGGTTACTCAAATGGGAATTCAAGTGCATTCTTTTTACGATTATAAATTAGCCACCCTTTTGATCCAATCCGGAATCATTGGCAAGGTCCATACGGTACACGCTTGGTCCCCCAAAAACTGGGGTTATGATGGCGCAACACCCCAAGGAGAAGACGCTATTCCAGAACAATTAGATTGGAATTTGTGGATGGGAACCTCCAAAAAAAGACCTTATAAAGACGGAATGTACCATCCCGGGAATTGGCGAAAAATGATGGATTACGGTTGTGGAACTTTGGGAGATATGGGGGTTCATATTTTTGATACGCCCTATAATGCATTGGCCTTGGATGTACCCACCACCATTACCAACCAATGCCGCCCTTCTAACGATTATGGTTATCCAGAAAATAATTTGGTCACCTATGAATTTCCACAAACACCATACACCGCAAAAACCCTAAGATGGGTGTGGTACGACGGTCCTGGCGTTCCACCCATGCATGAGGATTTGCTCTTGCCCGGGGCTAAAAATCAAACAGCGAACAAGTCCAAAGCTTCGGACAGCATACAAGATAAAATGTCCTTGGATGCCAAAATTGCCGATGAAGCAAGCCTACCAGAGCAAGGCGCCATGTTTGTAGGTTCCAAAGGGCGGTTGCTTTTGCCACACTTTATGCAATTGCCTAAGAAAATTTCAAAAGGGAAATATGTAGATGTAACCAAAGAAATTGCCAAAGTTGCTGCAGCCCATCAATTGGGAGAACCCATTCGAAACTACGGTACGGAAGGACCCAAACATTATCACCAATTTGTAGATGCTTGTCTAGGAAAGGGCGAAACTTCCGCTCCTTTTGCCTATGCCGCGCGCTTGACAGAAACGATCTTGTTGGGTACCATAGCAGGAAGATTCCCTGGCGAAACCTTGCATTGGGATTCCGAAAAAGCCCGATTTAAAGAAGAAAAAGCCAACCAATATTTGGCCGGCGACTATCGTGATTTTTAAAAAGCAGAATTAGATTTTTTACTTTTAACCGGATTGTTTTTCAATCCGGTTTTTTTATTTTCAAAAGCAAAGCAATTGCCGCTTGTGAAATTAAACCCCATTTCATGAGAGGAAAAAAGGCTGTTCCTTAGAATTAGTTTACTTTTGCCCCTTCATTAAAAAAACCTATATTTTGAAGCCTTTCCAACTGATAGACAAGACCAACGGAGGTAGTGTCAAAAACGATCTTTTATCCGGACTTACTGTAGCCTTAGCCCTAGTTCCCGAAGCTGTCGCTTTTGCTTTTGTAGCTGGAATATCTCCTGTTGTGGGTCTTTACGGGGCATTTATGATGGGGATTATCACGGCTATTTTTGGCGGTCGTCCAGGAATGATTTCCGGAGCTACGGGTGCCATGGCAGTAGTTATGGTACATTTGGTACGCGAAGGCAATTTATTGGCAGGAAATGAAGCTTCAGGGTTACAATATTTGTTTGCCACGCTATTGTTGGCTGGAGTAATACAAATGGCGTCCGGAGTTTTGCGATTGGGAAAATTTGTACGCATGATTCCCCACTCTGTTATGATGGGGTTTGTCAATGGTTTGGCCATTGTCATCTTTATTTCCCAATTGGGCATGTTTAAAAGTCAGGGAGTATGGTTGGAAGGCAAAGCGTTGTGGATCATGCTGGGATTGGTAGCGGTCACCATGGCCATCATGGCACTGCTTCCTTTACTGACCAAAAAAATTCCTGCGGCGCTGACAGCCATACTACTGGTGTCATTTTGGGTGATTTTTGGAGAACTAGAAACGGAAACCGTAAAATCCTTTATTGTTGCCAATGGCGGTGTGGGGGTCAAAGCAGGACTGCCAAGTTTTCAGATTCCAATGATTGCTTTCAATATGGAAACCTTGCTCTTTATTGCGCCTTATGCCCTAATTTTAGCTGCAATTGGATTGATTGAGTCTTTAATGACTTTAAATTTAATTGATGAATTAACCGATTCGCATGGGAGTGGAAACCGCGAGTGTGTTGCCCAAGGGGCAGGAAATTTCGTAAATGGTTTGTTTGGCGGTATGGGTGGATGTGCCATGATTGGACAAAGCATCATCAATATTAAGTCGGGGGGAAGAGGGCGTCTTTCCGGGATCACCGCCGCAGTTGCATTGTTGTTTTTCATCTTATTTGGTTCTAGCTATATCGAACAGGTTCCCATTGCTGCCTTGGTGGGAGTTATGTTTATGGTGGTGTTGGGCACTTTTGCTTGGAGCACCTTCAAAGTATGGAATAAAGTTCCAAAGGCGGATGTCATTGTCATTGTTTTGGTAACGGTTCTCACCGTCTTTTTTGATTTGGCGATTGCCGTGCTGGCGGGAGTAATTATTTCCTCATTGGTTTTTGCTTGGGAAAATGCAAAACGAATTCGAGCGCGAAAATATATAGACGAACACGGTGTAAAACATTACGAAATATATGGGCCCTTATTTTTTGGTTGTATCGAATTGTTCAATAGTAAATTTGATGTTCAAAATGATCCAGATGAGGTGGTCATTGATTTTAAAGAATCTCGAATAGTGGATCAGTCTGCCATTGAATGCATTAACAAACTCACCGAACGCTATTTGAAAAACGGGAAAAACATTCACTTGCGACATCTGTCCTCCGATTGTATCAAATTGATTCAACGCGCAGAAAAAATTTGTGTGGTAAATGTTTTGGAGGATCCTGATTATTTTGTTGCGATTGATAATTTCCGTCAAGCTCAAAATAAAATTGCAGCACTGTAAGGGGGTATTAAAGGGATTTATCTAAAGTGATTTTTTGTAACTTTAGAAAAAACTATTAATTAATGGGAACCACTTTTTTAGGAAAAGAACAAAAAAAGAAAATAACACCCTCCTACGATACGGTTGAAGGAAAGAGTGTTATGGATGCAAATTTGGAAAGCTTTCAAAAAAAAGCTGATAAAAGTGCGCCCCAAGAGCAACTGAATGCTTTACAAGAAAAAGTGGATAGCAATACAGGTTTACCCCTTCAGCTAAAAGCCGGAGTGGAGCAGCTATCAGGCGTATCGCTAGACGATGTGCAGGTCAATTATAATTCCGATAAACCTTCGCAATTGAAAGCCAAAGCCTATGCCGAGGGCAATCAGATTCACCTTTCTAGCGGAGAAGAAAAGCAGTTGCCCCACGAGGCATGGCACGTGGTTCAGCAAAAACAAAAGCGGGTACAACCTACCGTATCCATGAATGGAACTCAAATTAATGATGACCCCACGCTAGAAAAGGAAGCCACTCAAATGGGCGAAAAAGCCAATTTTTTGGGCAGCCCCACCTTTTTTAATGATCAAAAGGAGAAAGAAAACACTCCTTAGTACTTTTAAAGGCGTTAGGGATTTAACTTAGTCTTTGTGTGAACTGTCACAGTAGGGCATCCTTTGAGATTTTCCACAACCACAGAGCGTAAATTTTGGACCATGGGGGAGCGGATTTCCTTCTGCATCGGTCAAGTCAACCGGCCCGTCAATGACGATGGGACCGTGCGGTTTTCTGAATATGGTGGGTATAGTTTTTTCCATTATTTATTTAAAGATTTATTAATATATCGATTTATTTTTTCTTCGAGTAAGGGCAGGGTCAATGTTCCTTTATCAAGAACAGCTTCGTGAAACTGTCGGATGTCAAAATTTGTTCCCAAGGCATTTTCAGCTTTTCTTCTCAGTTCTCGAATTTTAAGTTCTCCAATTTTATAGGACAAGGCTTGTCCCGGCCAAGAAATATAGCGATCAATTTCCGTATTTACCTCACGAAGCGAGAGGGCGGTGTGATTTTTCATATAGTTTACGGCTTCTTCTCTGGTCCAGTCAAAGGCGTGGATGCCCGTGTCTACGACCAAACGACAAGCTCTCCACATCTCGTAAGTCAATTTGCCAAACACTTCATAGGGAGTCGTATATATCCCCATTTCGTTGGCTAAATACTCACTGTACAACCCCCAACCTTCGCCATAAGCAGAGAGGTAAAGCGTTTTTCTAAATTTTGGGATCGTGGCTCCCAGTTCTGCATTCAAAGCACCCTGCAAATGATGTCCTGGTACCGCCTCATGCGCCGATAGGGAAGGAATCACATACAAGGGACGACTGGGTAAATCAAAAGTATTCACCCAATAATATCCCGGATCAGTGCTGTCGGGAGCCGTCCCGATATAACGACCGCCGGTGTATTTTGGAGCAAGAGCATCCGGTACAGCGGCCACGCCATACGGTTTTCGGGGAAGTGTAATAAAATAACGAGGCAATTGCTCATCAATTTTTTTACAAACATCTCTCGTAAAACGCAGTAATTCTTCAGCACTTTGCGCATAAAATTGCGGATCGGTTCGCAAGTAGTCGATAAAGGCACTCAAATCGCCTTTAAATCCAACTCTTTTGATGACTTCTTCCATCCGTAATTTGATGAGTGCCACTTCTTCCAGGCCTTTTTGATGGATTTCCTCGGGGCTTAAAGGCAGTGTCGTGTAATATTCGATACGACTTTGGTAGAATGCTTTTCCGTTGGGAATTTTTGAGATACCAATTGCAGACCTTGTTTTGGGATAGTATTCCGATTGAAAAAACCGTTTGACCCCTTTGAACGTAGGGATGATGTCTTTTTCAATCACTTCGAGGGCGGCAGTTCGCAGTGAATCTCTAAAGCTATTGGAAAAAGTTTTCGGAAGATTTTTAAAAGGACTGTAATAAAAATGATTTCTGCTATCCACCAAAATATGCTTTTCGTAAGTGGCATCATAACCCTTGAAAATCACAAGGGGTTGACCCATTCCTGCCTCCAATCCTTTTTGAATCAGTACTTTTTGTTGTTCGATATAGCGCGGAATGGATTTGAGCAATTTTAAATATTCCAAAGCAGCCTTTCGACTCGTTATGGGACGGACAGTATAGGTCAAACTGGTGTGAAATCCATCATCAGAAAGGATGGGATTCCAATGCGTTTTATATTCGAAAGCGGCTTGTTTTTCATTTAATTCAAACAGCAACAGCGCATGGGAAATCTGATCGTCTTCGTCCAATTCCTCCTTTGGTAGGGCTTGAAGTTGATCGATCAGTTGTTCACTAAAAACAGCTTCTTTCTCAAAGCGTTCTTCACTAAAATCACCCAAAGGAAATTCCTTGGGGTCATAGGCTTCAAAATTTTCATAACGACGGATCAGATCAGCCAGTTGTTCTTGCGGATTTGGGGTTTGACAGCTCCATAAAAAAAGCACAAGGATTCCGCTATAGAGGCATTTTTTCATTTTACTTTTTTATGAAGATAGGGTTTTTTCAAAAAATTCCGAAGAAAGTTGGAAAGGTCTATTTTCTGGACATTTCAAATTTACTGAGCTTGATGTCGTCCAAGCCGTTGTCGTCAAATGGATATTCCATATGATCTTGTATATTATACAGGGAGATCAGAATAAATTCACTTAGAATAACTACAAAATAGGTGAGCCAAGCGGGATTGTCCAAACCAATTTTATTGATGATCGTAGGGGTGTACACCACCGGAAAAATATAAATAAAGATCAAACAATAGGCTTTCAAGCTGATGGGCGTTCGGTGGGTATGAATGCCAATCAAATTATTGGAGGATTCTATACTGTCTTTTAAAAATCGAAAGAGGCGTTGCCGGGTGCCCCCACTGATTGCTTCGCTGTTGGCCATGACAAAATCTACAATGTCTTTCATGCTATCATCCACCTTCTGGGTATTTTCATCTGCAGATTTCAAAAAATTCATAACCGCACTGTTGGCGTGATTTATTTTTTCAACGCCTGTTTTTAAATCTTCTTCTTTCAGACTTTTGGTGGAGATGAGAATGTTTTCAAAAGTGCGTAACGAAGCGTGAAAACGACTCAAATGCTCCAAGGCTTTTTCGCGTCTGCGAAACGCTCCGCGGATAGTAAAAACCAAAGGAAAAATAATGGCAATACTCATCAACGTAAGATCGATATTGTAGATCACTTTAAATCGATAGGCCACATAGGGAATGAGAGCCGACAACAAAACGCAAACCAAAGTTCTATAATTGATGATACTTAAATATCTAGACATCTATCTTAATTGTTATATTTGAGTAAATTTATTAACTATAATATGAAATTGCAAACATTCTCTAGTTTCATTTACTTGTGTACCTCTTTTATTTTTGCACAAGTAGAGCTCCCATCGGATCAACTATTTAATGATCAAACTCCTTTAGAAATTAAGCTTTCCTATTCTAACTCCGAAATGCAAAAGGATACGGACGATTCTACCTTTATTAAAACGAATATGGAGTTTTTGCACGAACAAAAATGGAATAATATGGAGGTGTCGCTTCGTGCAAGAGGGAATTTCAGAAGATCAAAATGTTATTTTCCTCCCATCAAAATGAAGATCAAGAAAAAACAGTTGGAAGGAACCTTGTTTGAGGGCAATAAAACCATGAAGTTGGTAATGCCCTGTAAGATGGAAAAAGAAAACAACGACAATGTTTTGCAAGAGTTTATAGCCTATAAGTTGTACGAGATTATATCTCCCTATCATTTTAAAACCCGAAGAGTACATATTGATTTCTCAGAACCTGTTCGATCCAATGTTAAAAAATACGAACTCACTGGATTTTTTATAGAGGACGACAAAATGGTCGCAAAACGGAACGATGGAAAAATCTTTGAGCGGTATATGCATCCCTTGGCCATGGAGGATTTGACTTCCGTTCGCAACGCCTATTTCCAATTTCTTTTGGGAAATACCGATTTTTCAGTGGCCTATCAGCACAATGGCAAATTGATGTATGTGAACAATGTCACTGTGCCACTGCCCTATGATTTTGATATGACCGGTTGGGTGAGTCCTAGTTATGCGGTGGTCAACCAAACTCTTGGTATTGATTCTGTGAATGACAGAAAATACAGAGGTTTTAAACGCGATGTAAAGGTGTTCGACAAGGTGCGTTCGGAATATATTGCCAACAAACAAAAGATGTTGAGTTTGGTAAGTTCCTTCGAAGGTGATTTTGAAAATCCCACAGAATTCAGCAAAATGAATAGCTTTTTGATTTCCTTTTTTGAGTTGATTGAGGACGATAAAGCCTACCAAAAACAAATTGTGGAGGCCGCTCGAGTAAAATAGCTTTAAAAAACTATTTTACGATGCTTTTCATTTTCTCAAAGATTGCGGTGTTTTCGTAAATACCGCTAAACAGTGCTGCATAAGGACCATAACTAAAAACAGGCACTAGCGTGGCGGTGTGTCCTTTGGTGTTAAATTTACCTATCATCGCTCCTGTTTCTATGCTCCCTTGTGTCAAAGCAAAACCACCCGTTTCGTGATCCGCAGTTACCACAACCAGTGTATTTCCCTCTTTTTTTGCAAATTCCAACACCTTTTGTAGGGTGGTATCAAATTCTTTAAACTCGCTCAGGATATAGTCTGTCTCGTTGGCATGTCCCCCCCAGTCAATTTGAGAGCCTTCCACCATCATAAAAAAGGGTTGGTCGTGGGCTTTAAGTTTTTCCAAAGCAATTTCAACAGCTTCGTCAAGGGCTGGGGTTCTGTCATCCAACTTTCTTGGGGGTTCATCATCATAAGTAAAATATCCAATTTTGTCAGAAGTACTCTTTTCAAGCTGTCTTAGATTTTTCACAAAATCGTAGGAATCCATTTCATCAATCAAATCACGACCATCTTCTCTTTTTTCGAAATGTTTTTTTCCACCTCCGAAAAATAAATTAACGCTGTGTTTGCTCAATGCCAAGGCAATGTCTTCGTAATTTTTTCTGGAGGGAACTTTTGCATAAAACGAAGCCGGCGTTGCATGAACGATACTGGAAGTTGCCAAAAGCGCAGTTTTATATCCTTTTTCAGCACAAATTTCTAAAATTGAAATATGCGGGTTTTTGTTGGGATCTAAACCTATGGCACCATTGTACGTTTTTACTCCTGTGGCCATGGCAGTTCCACTGGCGGCAGAATCGGTCACCAAATTGTCCGAAGAATAGGTTTTGGACAAACCCACAGTAGTGAAGTCCTCCAAAGCCGTTTTATTTCCGTTAGCATACATGCCAGCAGAAATCTGGGACAGTCCCATTCCGTCTCCAATTAAAAAAATGATGTTTGGATTTTCGTTTTGAGAAAAAATGAATCCTGAAAAAAGGATGCAACAAAGACGGAAAAGGTTTTTCATTTGACAAAATTTATTCTCAAATGTACAATTCTTCCCTCAAATCCATTTCATAAGTGTTGTTTTAATTGAGGGAATTGTGCACAGTAAATCTTAGCTTTGGAATTTCAAGAAAAGTACAAGCACGTTAATTTTATTATCTTTACAATGAACTATGACAGACTCAGAGAAAGCGTTTGAAAAGGAGCCGATTGATGCCGTAGTCGCTTGGGTTGATGGTACTGATCCCAAGCATCTACAAAAAAGAATTCAATACAGTAATTCCCTGTCAAGAGCACCGATTCCGGGTGCTGAATCTACTCGATTTCATTCCTTTAATGAAGTGACCTATTGTGTGTTGTCCATTTTAAAATTCGCTCCTTTTATCAATAAAATATATATCGTTACGGATGATCAAAATCCAAAAATTGATGCGGTCATCAAGCAGTTTTTTCCGGAGCGTTTCAACGACATTCGGAGGGTAGATCATCTCGAAATATTTGAAGGGTATGAGGAACTACTTCCTACTTTCAATAGTATTGCCATCAGCAGTATGTTGTGGCGCATCAAAGGTCTGGCCAACCAATTTGTCTATTTCAATGACGATATTTTTTGCATACGGCCGCTGGTGCCAGAGGTTTGGTTCAAAAAGGGGCGGCCGGTATTGCGGGGACAATGGCATTTTCCACCCTTTGAACGTTTACTTTGGGATGGAATAAAACGATTTTTTGGACAAAAAAAAATAGCTGCGTCCTTTCAAATCCATCAATGGAGGGCGGCTCAGTTGTTTCGTTTTCAATGGCGCTATTTCCGATCGGGTCACACGCCCTTACCCATGCGACGCGATCATTTAGAGGACTTTTACACACAACATCCTGAATTGCTAGCATCGAATATTTCTTCTCGCTTTAGAACCTACGAGCAGTTCAATACGGTTGCTTTGTCCAGCCATTTGGAAATTAGAAATGGAAATAAAAACCGCTCTGCCATCAATGCCGTTTATATGCAGCCCCACCATCGTGGGGTTGAATATGTCAATAAAAAGTTCAATAAATGTTTGCATTCCTCTGCAGTTTATTTTCTTTGTATTCAAAGCCTTGACCAAGCCAGCCAGGCAGAACAAGAAAAAGTGAAGGAATACCTCGATAAGATATTTAAAAACTGAGTTAGTGCGAGAGAAAAAAATAGCGGTGGTTTCTATGGTTCGTCATGCAGCGCTTTTTGCCAACAAATGGATTGAGTATTACAGTCGACAACTCGGGGAAGAAAATGTGTATTTATTTATTGATGGCTTTGATCTAGAACTTCCTGCCAATGCCCCCCGAATAAATTATATGCAAGAAGCCCACATTGCTTATCCAAGAGTAAAAGGGGATCGGCGAAGAGCCCATAAAATCTCCGCTTTTGCGCGTTCTCTTTTTGATCGGTATGATGTTGTTATGGCGATGGATATTGATGAGTTTGTCATTTTAGACCCGAGCATTGATGCCACTTTAAGAGAGTATCTACAATTGGATTTCAATTGCCTTTCGGTATCTGCCATGGGGGTGGATGTTGGACAACATCCTGATTTGGAAGCGCCATTGATTTGGGAGCAGCCCTGGCTTTCGCAACGGCAATTTGCTTCAATTTCCGATCGTTATACCAAACCTGTGATTGCTTTTGAGCCGTTGACTTGGGGTTCGGGATTTCATCGTGTGAAAGGAAAAGATTACACCATAGACCCTAATATTTTTCTTTTTCACTTTGGTTTGGTAGACTATCAAGTGACCTTGGATCGAATAAAAAATGAAAACAATCACTGGGGTTGGAGCTTTCATAACAAAAGAAGATTGCAGTTGTTTAAAAAAATACAAGCCAACACGCCCCAGGAAGGCGATAATTTTATGAGAAAAGCCAAACACAAATTGGTCAAAAATAGATCATGGTGGGCGCCCAACAAACCAGCTCCTTTAAGAGGGAATACCATCATACAAATTCCAGAACGATTTCGGAAGGTACTCTAAATCTAACGTATATTTGAAATCACTTTTAAAGCCAATGAAAAAAATACAAATGGTCGATTTAAAAGGCCAATACGAGTTTATAAAAGACGAAGTTGCTACCGCTTTTGACCAAGTGATGGTACAAACCGCATTCATCAATGGCCCCATGGTGGCTGCCTTCCAAAAAGACTTGGAACGTTATCTTGCGGTGAAACATGTAATTCCTTGCGCCAATGGGACGGACGCTTTACAGTTGGCATTGATGGCTTTGGGTTTACAACCGGGAGATGAAGTCATCACCGCTGATTTTACTTTTGCGGCCACCGTGGAAGTGATTGCCTTGTTGCAGCTCAAACCTGTTTTGGTGGATGTTGATCCGGTCAGTTTTAATATCCTTCCGGCTGCGGTAGAACAAGCGATTACGTCCAAAACAAAAGCAATCATCCCGGTACATCTTTTTGGGCAAAGTGCCGAAATGGAACAACTCCTCGATATTGCAGCACGGCATCAACTGTTTTTGGTGGAAGATACCGCTCAAGCTATTGGAGCCAATTATACCTTCAGCTCCGGAAAAGTTGCCAAAGCCGGAACCTTGGGGCATATCGGTGCCACCTCTTTTTTTCCTTCCAAAAACCTAGGTGCTTATGGCGATGGAGGGGCACTTTTTACCAATGATGATACATTGGCGCACCGCCTGCGAGGGATGGTAAACCACGGCATGTACGAACGTTATTATCACGATGTTGTGGGGGTCAATTCCCGTTTGGACGCCTTGCAAGCAGCCGTTTTAAAAGTTAAATTACAATATTTAGATTTTTACAATGAACGTCGTAAGGAGGCTGCCCTTCGCTATACACGCCTACTCCAAGGCCATCCCAACATCATTACTCCCAAAGTAATCGGTGCTTGCGATTCTCATGTGTTTCATCAATACACCCTAAGAATTGTCAATCACGACCGGGAGGGACTGGTAGAATACCTCAATGTACACGATATTCCCTGTGGGGTGTACTATCCAGTACCCTTACATGCTCAAAAAGCCTACATTGATCCCGAGGTGGATTCGGAACAGTTTCCTATCACCAATCAGTTGGTCAAAGAAGTGATCTCTTTACCCATGCATTCGGAATTAGAATTGGAGCAAATTAATTATATTGCTGAAAAAGTATTGGCGTATTTAAACGCCTAAGCACCCAATATTAAATTTTTTCCCATGAAAAACAAAATTCTTTTAATAGCTCTGCTGTTGACAGCAGCATTGTCTGCCCAGCAAACCTATCTCCATTGCGGTCAACTTTTTGATGCAAAAAGCGCAACATTTTCCGGTCCTTTCACCATTGTTGTTGAAGGTTCTAAAATTGTAACTGTAGAAAAAGGCTATCAGTATCCTGAAGAAGAGACAACTGCTGTGATCGATTTAAAAACCAAAACGGTCTATCCCGGTTTTATTGATATGCATGTCCATATTGAAAGTGAATATACTCCCGATCAATATTTAAAAGTATTTCAGAACAATGATGCCGATGTAGCTTTTGAAGCGGTAGAATTTGCTCACAGAACCTTGATGGCAGGATTTACCACAGTGAGAGATTTGGGCGGATCGGGGGTCAATATCGCTCTGCGGAATGCCATAGAAAAAGGAACTATTACAGGACCACGGATTTTCACTTCGGGGAAATCCTTAGCCACCACAGGTGGTCATGCCGATCCTACCAATGGATATAAAAAAGCGTTACAAGGCGATCCGGGACCCAAAGAAGGGGTGGTCAATTCCGTAGAAGATGCCAAAAAAGCGGTTCGGCAACGGTATAAAAATGGTGCTGATTGGATTAAAATTACAGCTACCGGCGGAGTTTTAAGCGTGGCGAAAAGTGGTCAAAACCCGCAATTCACTGAAGAAGAAATTGCAGCCATCACTCTGACGGCCAAAGACTATGGCATGCAAGTGGCGGCGCATGCCCATGGAGATGAAGGCATGTACCGTGCAGTTAAAAATGGTGTAAAAACCATAGAACACGGCACCTTAATGGAACAACGCACCATGGATTTGATGAAATCCAAGCAGGCTTATTTGGTGCCTACCATTACGGCGGGTAAATTTGTTGCCGAGCAAGCCAAAATCCCTGGGGCTTACCCCGCCATTATAGTTCCTAAAGCCATTGCGATTGGAGCCAAGATCCAAGCGATGTTCAAAAGCGCCTATGCCTATGGAGTGCCCATTGCTTTTGGTACGGATGCGGGTGTTTTTCCCCACGGCGAAAATGCCAAAGAATTTATTTATATGAATGAAGCCGGAATGCCCGTCACTGAGGCCTTGCAATTGGCAACCTTTGAAAACGCAAAATTGTTGGGACAGTCCGACCGTTTGGGACAGCTTGCCCCCGGATTTATGGCGGATATCGTTGCCACTGATAAAAATGCAGCAGACGATGTCAATACGTTAACCCTAGTCACTTTTGTAATGAAAGAAGGTAAGGTAGTAAAAGATTAAAGTGTCGCCGAAACGACTTCCATGCTTCGATCAATTTTTTTAACCAAACCCTGAAGTACTTTACCAGGACCCACTTCTCTAAAGTGATTTGCCCCATCGGTGATCATTTGTTGAACACTCTGTGTCCAACGAACGGGAGCCGTGAGTTGCGCCACTAAATTGGATTTTAATGCATCGGGATCGGTAGTTCCTTGTGCATTCACATTCTGATAAACAGGACAGGTAGGGTTCTTAAAAACAGTTTGTTCAATGGCTTTGGCCAAACGAGCCTTTGCGGGTTCCATCAATGGGGAATGAAATGCCCCTCCCACGGGGAGTAATAAAGCTCTTCTTGCTCCGGCTTCGGTAAAAGCGGCACAGGCTTGTTCCACCGCTTCCTGCGCTCCGGAAATCACCAATTGTCCCGGGCAATTGTAGTTGGCAGCGATCACTGTTCCGGGAGTCTTTTCACAAATCGACTCCACCACCAGGTCTTCCAAACCTAAAATGGCAGCCATGGTTCCGGGGGCTTCATCACATGCCGCTTGCATGGCCAAAGCTCTTTCGTGAACCAAACGCAATCCAGCTTCAAAGGAAAAAACGCCGGCTGCCACCAAAGCCGAAAATTCTCCCAAAGAATGTCCCGCAGTCATGGCAGGAGCATGTCCTCCACTCATGACCTGACTTAAAATGGTAGAATGTAAAAATATGGCGGGTTGGGTGACTTGGGTTTGTTTTAAAGCCTCGGCATCTTCGCCAAACATGATGTCTGTTATCTTAAATCCTAAGATCTCATTGGCTTGATGGAAGCGTTCTTGCGCAATGCTAGAGGCTTCGTAAAGGTCTTTGCCCATTCCGGGAAATTGTGCCCCTTGACCGGGAAAAATAAATGCGTTCAATGTTATTTTCTTTTATAGGTTAAATAGGAGTAGGAGTACGGTTGTTCCTCCGTTCCTTCAAATTTCTCTTCTTGAATTAATTCCCATTCCTTTTCATTAATGATGGGAAAAAAAGCATCTCCCACAAAAGGATGGTGAATGCGGGTGAGTTCGATTTTATCCGCAATGGGCAGGAATAATGTATAAATTTCCCCTCCCCCTATCACAAAAGGACGGTCATCCTCTGCAGCAAATTCCAAAGCCGAAGGAATATCATGGGCAACAAAAGCGTTTTCTGCGGAGTAGGCAGTGTTCTTGGTGAGTATAATATTTTTTCGGTTGGGGAGTGCTTTGGGCATGGACTCAAAGGTCTTTCGCCCCATGATGATAGCATGTCCAGAAGTCAGTTTTTTAAACCGTTTTAAGTCTTCGGAAATATACCAAATCAACTGATTGTCTTTACCCAAAACATGGTTTTCGGAGGCGGCTGCAATCAAGGTGATTTCTTTTCCTTTTTTACGGTCAATCATATATAGAAAAGATTAATTTTGTACTGCAAAAATACACTTTATTCAACACTCTTGAAGAATTTCGTTTTTCCTTTACTCCAAAGCTGTACCTATTTGAATACGGCTTATGTCGGACCCATGTCCACAGCACTTCAAAATTTTAGAGCGCAACAAGAGGAAATTTATCTCAAAGAGGGCGATCACTATAAAATCAAAGCCTACGAAGATTTGGAGCATGGGCATGCTGTCATGGCTTCTTTTTTCAATGCTTCAAGAGCGCAAACCTTTGGTGTTTTTAACTTTTCTACCGGAATTCGTTGGGTGTTGGATGCACTGCCAAAAAATTATCGCTTTTTGACCTTGGAAGAAGATTACCCTTCATTGCGTTTTGCGATAGAGGAAAGGGGATTTTCAACGGCAGCACTTCCCATCAGCGAGCACTTGGAATCAGAAATTGACAAGCAGCTCTCCACGGGTGCTTTTGAGGTATTGGCTTTCAGTATGGTGCAATATATTTCGGGTTATAAAATGGACTTAGATTTTCTCAAAAAAATCAAGGAAAAATACCCCCAAGTTTTGCTGATTACTGACGGGACTCAATTTTTAGGAGCCCATGCGTTTGATTTCAACAACAGTCCTATCGATGCCGTGGTGGCCAGTGGCTACAAATGGTTGTTGGCGGGTTTCGGCAATGGAATCATTATGCTTTCGGATGGTTTTTTAAAACACAGTCTTTGGAGTGCTCAACAATTTTATGATAAGATTTTTACGGGTCATTTTGATATTCTTGCCACGGCCAGTATTCGATTTGCATTGCAACAGCTTGAAGAAATGGATTTTGACCAGTTGTTAAAACAAAAAGCAAGTTTAACGTCTTATTTTAAAACAACCTTACAAGAACATCAGCTGTTGGATTCAAGAAAAATATCTCAAAAGCAAGACAGTAGCATCTTTAGTATTCCCGGAGATGAAAAAATGTATCAAGCACTTCTAGATCAGAATATTCGCTGTGCGATGCGGGGGAGTGGAATCCGTTTTTCGGTGCATTTTTATAATCAAGAAGACGATATTCACCGCTTGGTGGATTTTCTAAAAAGCTATAAAAGTTAATCCGCTATACCGCTACCTTTCCTTTAATTAAGGGGTGTGGCTCATAATTCAACAACTCAAAATCTTCATAGGTAAAATCGAAGATGTTTTTGATCTCGGGATTGAGTTTCATTTGTGGGAGTGCTTTGGGCGTTCGAGCCAATTGCTCCTCAATTTGTGTACTGTGATTGGAATAAATATGCGCATCCCCAAAGGTGTGAATAAAATCTCCCGCTTCAAAGCCACAGACTTGAGCAACCATGAGCGTCAGTAGGGCATAGGAGGCAATGTTGAACGGTACTCCTAGAAAAACATCGGCGGAACGCTGGTACAATTGGCAGGATAATTTTCCATCCGCCACATAAAACTGAAAAAAGGCGTGACAAGGAGGCAATGCGGCTTTGTTGTTGGCAACATTTTCCGAAAACGAAACGCCAGTATCGGGCATGACACTGGGATTCCATGCACTGACCAACATTCTTCTGCTGTCAGGATTTTTTTTCAAAGTTGCAATCACTTCATGAATTTGATCAATTCCCTCGCTGTTCCAATTTCGCCACTGATGACCGTAAACCGGACCTAAATCGCCATTTTCATCGGCCCATTCATTCCAAATACGCACTCCATTTTCTTGCAGATAACCAATGTTGGTGGTGCCTTTTAAAAACCACAGCAGTTCGTGAATGACAGATTTTACATGAATTTTTTTGGTAGTTACTAAAGGAAAACCTTCGGAAAGATCAAACCGCATTTGATAGCCAAAAACACTTGTTGTTCCAGTGCCTGTTCGATCTGCTTTGGTGGTGCCTTGGCTCTGGATGTGCCGAATTAAATCCAAGTATTGCTTCATCTGCTAGTTTTTTCAAAAATAGGTGCATTTCTAAATAAATCTAAAAACTAAGAGGAAAGATTATCACAAAAAAATTAACAATAGTCCTTATTTGGATTGTCGTTTGGAAATTTCATCGCGAACTCGAACCGCTTTTTCATAATTTTCAGAAGCCACAAGTTTGGAGAGTAAGGTTTTAAGTTTGGGCAACGAAAGTTTGGCGAGGTTGATGGGAGGGTCGTTTTTGGTGCCTTGCTCTGTTAAAAAATCCTGAATCCAATTATCTTCCGATAGTTTTTTGTGTTCTCCAGTAGAAACAGCTGCTGTAAAACCAGCTTTTTTTAAGATGGAATCATAGGTGAAAATGGGTGCTTCAAAACGAAGCGCAAGTGCCACGGCATCCGAAGTGCGGGAATCCACAATCTCTTCTATTTTATCCCGCTCACAGATTACACTCGAATAAAAGACACCATCCACCAATTTGTGAATGATCACCTGTTTGATGATGACATTAAAACGATCGGCAAAATTTTTAAACAAATCGTGGGTGAGGGGTCGGGCGGGTTTTATTTCTTGTTCCAACGCAATAGCAATGGATTGTGCTTCAAAACCACCGATGATGACCGGTAATTTTCGATTGCCATCACTTTCACTGAGAATCAAAGCGTAGGCTCCCGTTTGGGTTTCGCTGTAGGAGATTCCTTTTACGTTAAGTTGTACTAACTTCATCGCGTGTTTTTCAATTCAAATTCATTACTAAAATAGCAAAGTTACGGGATTAGAGGGCATTTTATTTAAAAACGTCATTATTGTTCGTTTATTGAGTAAAGGGAATAGATAATTATTGATTAAATTTGCACGCATTAAAAAATTTAAATGAAGACCATACAATTTAGAGAAGCGATACAACAGGCGATGAGTGAAGAAATGCGTCGCGACGAAAGCATTTATTTAATGGGAGAAGAAGTGGCAGAATACAATGGTGCCTACAAAGCTTCCAAAGGAATGTTGGATGAATTTGGCGCCAAACGCGTAATTGACACCCCTATTTCAGAACTAGGATTTTCTGGAATTGGCGTTGGATCCACCATGACTGGTAACCGCCCGATTATCGAATTCATGACCTTCAACTTTGCTTTGGTGGGGATTGATCAAATCATCAACAATGCGGCTAAAATTCGACAAATGTCGGGAGGACAATTTCCCTGTCCCATTGTTTTTCGAGGACCCACCGCTTCTGCGGGGCAGCTGGCGGCAACACATTCCCAAGCTTTTGAAAGCTGGTATGCTAATTGCCCGGGTCTTAAAGTGATTGTTCCTTCCAACCCTTATGATGCAAAAGGATTATTAAAATCGGCAATTCGTGACAACGACCCCGTAATTTTTATGGAATCGGAGCAAATGTATGGCGACAAAGGGGAGGTACCCGAAGGGGAATACACCATTCCCATCGGCTTGGCCGACATCAAACGACAAGGTGATGATGTAACAATTGTTTCTTTTGGTAAAATCATTAAAGAAACCTACATAGCAGCAGAGGCACTTGCAAAAGAAGGTATTGAGTGTGAAATTATTGATTTGCGCACCATCCGTCCAATGGATTACAACGCCATTTTCGAATCGGTTAAAAAAACCAATCGTTTGGTGATTCTGGAAGAATCTTGGCCTTTTGGAAATATTGCTACCGAAATTATCTACCAAGTACAAAACGAAATCTTTGATTATTTAGACGCACCCATTCAAAAAATAAACACTGCCGACACTCCGGCACCCTATTCACCCGTACTTCTAAAGGAATGGCTTCCTAACAGTGACGATGTGATTGCGTCAGTAAAAAAAGTAATGTATCATTAATTTCCCGATCTCAAAAAAACAATTTTACTAATCAGGTTCGTTTTACTACCTTTGCGACCCGAAAAAATAATTGAATAAACTATGGAATCTAATATTATTTACCTCCCTATTGCCTTTGCTTTTTTAGGTCTTATCTTTATGTATGCCAAAGCTGTATGGGTCAAAAAACAAAGCCCTGGGGATGAAAAAATGCAATCCATTTCAAAAAGTATCAAGGAAGGAGCACTGGCATTTTTAAATGCAGAGTATCGTTTACTTCTGATTTTTGTTGCGATTGCTTCCATAGCCTTATACAGTATCTCTCTTTTAGTAGATACCACCAGTTGGATGATCGTTCCCGCTTTTATTTTAGGCGCATTTTTTTCAGCGGCAGCTGGGAATATTGGGATGCGTATTGCCACCGAAGCCAATGCACGAACTGCCGAGGCTGCCAAAACCAGTTTGCCACAAGCACTTAAGGTGTCTTTTGGTGGAGGAACTGTCATGGGTCTTGGAGTTGCTGGCTTGGCGGTTCTAGGTCTTTCACTCTTGTTCTTGTTTTTCTTGGGGCAATTCATGAATTCATCGGGTTCTTTTTACGGTAATATGACCATCGTATTGGAAACGCTAGCAGGCTTTTCTTTAGGAGCGGAGTCCATTGCACTTTTTGCGCGTGTAGGAGGAGGAATTTATACCAAAGCTGCCGATGTGGGTGCTGATTTAGTGGGTAAAGTAGAAGCGGGAATCCCAGAGGATGACCCTCGTAACCCTGCCACTATAGCCGATAATGTGGGCGATAATGTGGGTGATGTTGCTGGAATGGGTGCCGATTTATTTGGTTCTTATGTGGCCACAGTGCTTGCTGCCATGGTATTAGGTAATTATCTAATTAGAGATATGGCTGCCAATGCCACCTTTACCGATGCGTTCAATAATATGGGACCCATTTTACTTCCCATCGTAATTGCCGGGGTGGGTATTATCGCCTCCATCATCGGAACCTTTTTTGTTAAAATCGCTAATAACGATGCCAAAGAGTCAAAAGTTCAAGCTGCGTTGGATACCGGTAACTGGGTGGCCATTGGAATCACATTGGTTGCAAGTTATTTTCTGATTGATTGGATGTTACCCGCACAAATGCAAATGAAATTTTTCGGGATAGAAGGTTATAAAACCATATCCTCCATGAATGTTTTTTGGTCGGCTTGTATCGGATTGGCAGTAGGTGCGCTTATTTCTATGGTGACAGCTTACTACACCAGTTTGGGTAAAAAACCCGTTTTAGATATCGTTAAAAACAGTTCCACAGGTGCAGCCACCAACATTATCGCTGGACTTGCCGTAGGAATGAAATCAACCTTTTTGTCAGTCATTCTTTTTGCTGCAGCCATATATGCTTCCTACGCCCTTGCTGGATTTTACGGAGTAGCCCTTGCTGCATCGGCCATGATGGCAACCACTGCCATGCAATTGGCCATTGATGCTTTTGGACCGATTGCCGACAATGCCGGGGGAGTAGCCGAAATGAGTGATTTAAAACCCGAAGTACGGGAACGTACCGATATTTTAGACTCTGTAGGGAATACCACGGCTGCCGTGGGAAAAGGTTTTGCAATTGCATCCGCAGCGCTTACAGCCTTGGCCTTATTTGCGGCTTATGTCACCTTTACAGGAATTGATGGAATTAATATTTTCAAAGCGGATGTATTGGCCATGTTGTTTATAGGCGCCATGATTCCTGTGGTCTTTTCTGCACTGGCGATGCAATCAGTAGGGAAAGCAGCCATGGAAATGGTGCAAGAAGTACGACGTCAGTTTAGAGAAATTAAAGGAATTATGGAAGGTACGGGAACTCCCGACTACGCCAAATGTGTCGCTATTTCTACCAAAGCTGCCTTGAAAGAAATGTTACTGCCCGGATTGATTACCATCATCACTCCCATCCTAATCGGTTTGGTTTTCGGAGCAGAGCCCTTAGGAGGCTATATGGCCGGAGTTTGTGTGAGTGGCGTGATGTGGGCAATTTTTCAAAACAATGCCGGAGGTGCTTGGGATAATGCAAAAAAATCTTTTGAAGCGGGTGTAGAAATCGATGGTGAAATGTCTTACAAAGGTTCAGAAGCCCACAAAGCTGCCGTGACAGGAGATACGGTTGGAGATCCCTTCAAAGACACTTCAGGCCCTTCGATGAATATTTTAATCAAATTGACTTGTTTGGTAGGTCTTGTAATTGCTCCTATTTTGGGGGAACACAATATGGAAGAGACTGCAACAGCTAATGCCCCTCAGCAGGAAATCAATGTGGAAGTGAGCACAAGCAGCGATGACAGTGAAGTTCTAAAAGCGGTAGTGATTCAAAAAACTACAGAGGGAGCTACAGTGAACATTGCCGAGCAAACGTTTGAAGGAACGGCTGATGAAATTGAAACGCAAGCCAAAGCAGCGGGTCTTTCTATTCAAATCAAATAAGGGAACAAAATTTTTTGTGCCTTTATTTATGTTTGCGGAGGATTAAAACAAGCCGTGGATTTCTCGGTCAATTTGACTCACAATTTTTCCAAAGTCTTCTTTGCTTTCAACAAAGTCTAGGTCATCCACATCCACGATGATAAGTTTTCCCTTGTCGTAGGTGCTTATCCAAGCTTCATAGCGTTCGTTCAAGCGACTGAGGTAGTCAATGCTGATGGAATTTTCATACACTCTTCCGCGCTTGTGAATTTTACTCACCAAATTGGGGATGCTGCTTCTGAGGTAAATCATCAGATCCGGCCCTTGAATCAAGGATTCCATCAATTCAAATAATTCTTTATAATTATTAAAATCTCTGAGGTTCATCAAGCCCATAGCGTGCAGGTTGGGAGCAAAAATATAAGCATCTTCATAGATGGTCCGATCTTGTACCACGGTAGTATCTTTTTCTTTAAAACGCAATAATTGACTGAATCGACTTCTTAAAAAATAGATTTGTAGATTGAAGGACCAACGCTCCATCTGGGTGTAAAAATCATCGAGATAGGGATTGTCAATCACATCCTCAAAGTGAGATTCCCACTGATAATGCTTTGCCAACAATTCTGTCAAGCTGGTTTTGCCGGCTCCAATGTTTCCTGCGATTGCAATATGCATAATATAGCGTATAATTGTCTCTGCAAAATACCCACTTTTTTTAAAAGAGAAAAGGAATATAAGTTTCAAAAATCATTTAGGGAGATTATTTTTTTTTCATTAACATTATGAACTACTAAAAAAAATACTATTTTTGTCCCAATAACGAGGAAGGATTTGACTGATTGCAACCTCTATAAAAAATTGCTAAAGCAGTGTTGCTTTAATAACATCTTGTTAAATCCTTCCAGTAAAGCAACAATTAATGTCATACTTTTTTACCTCAGAGTCTGTTAGTGAAGGTCATCCAGACAAAATTGCAGATCAAATCAGCGATGCCCTTCTAGACAATTTTTTAGCCTTCGATCCCGAAAGCAAAGTAGCTTGTGAAACTCTTGTAACCACTGGACAAGTGGTATTGGCAGGAGAAGTAAAGAGCAACACCTACCTGGATATTCAGCAAATTGCAAGAGAGACGATCAATAAGATTGGTTACACCAAAGGAGCCTATCAATTTAGCGGTGATTCTTGTGGGGTTATTTCGCTCATTCATGAACAATCGCAAGATATCAACCGAGGGGTAGATCGCGCGGAAAAGGAAGAACAAGGTGCCGGAGACCAAGGAATTATGTTTGGTTATGCCACCAATGAAACCGAAAATTATATGCCTTTGGCCATTGACCTGTCGCATCGTTTGTTGATCGAATTGGCGGCCTTGCGTAGAGAAAATAAGCAAATCACCTATCTACGCCCCGATGCCAAATCGCAAGTGACGATAGAATACAGTGACACCCATAAAGCATTGCGCGTAGATACCATTGTCATTTCCACTCAACACGACGAATTTGATCAAGATGACACACGGATGTTGGCAAAAATTAAAACCGACATCATTCAAATTTTGATTCCGCGTGTTGTGGCAAAACTTCCTGCTGCTATTGCCGCACTGTTTAAGGAAGACATTGTCTATCATGTCAATCCTACCGGAAAATTTGTTATTGGAGGTCCGCACGGCGACACCGGATTGACGGGTCGTAAAATTATTGTAGATACTTATGGCGGAAAAGGAGCACATGGAGGAGGAGCCTTTAGCGGGAAAGATCCCAGCAAAGTAGATCGCTCCGCAGCTTATGCCGCTCGGCACTTGGCCAAAAACATGGTGGCCGCTGGCGTCGCCGACGAAATTTTGGTTCAGTTGAGCTATGCCATTGGAGTGGTGGAACCCACCTCTATCAATGTGAATACCTTCGGAACGGCCAAGGTAGCTTTAAACGATTCCGAAATCGCAACACGCATAGCCGAAATTTTTGATATGCGTCCTTATGCTATTGAGCAACGCTTAAAATTAAGAAATCCCATGTACCTGGAGACAGCAGCCTACGGTCATATGGGTCAAGCCCCAAGAACTGTTGTCAAATCATTTGAATCGCCCTACAATGGGCAGCTCAGTAAAGAAGTTGAACTCTTTACTTGGGAAAAATTAGATTATGTTTCATCCATTAAAAAAAGTTTTCAATTATGAGAAAAATTGCAACCGATGCCCTGCATGCAGGACATGACACCAAAGCCACACAAGGAACAAGAGCGGTACCGATTTATCAAACTTCTTCTTATGTGTTTAATGATTCAGATCATGCAGCCAACCTGTTTTCATTAGCAGAACCTGGCTATATCTATACCCGTTTGAACAACCCCACCAATGATGTATTGGAGCAGCGTCTCGCGGCTGTAGAAGGGGGTGTTGCAGCAGTCGCCACGGCTTCTGGAACAGCAGCCATTGCAACGGCATTAATGGTCATACTGAAAACGGGTGATCATATCGTAGCCTCCAGCAGTTTATATGGAGGTACTTATAATTTATTGAACAATACCCTTCCGCGATTTGGGATAACCACCACTTTTGTGGATCCTGACGAGCCTCAAAACTTTGCTGCGGCGGTACAAGACAACACCCGTATGTTTTTTGCAGAATCTTTGGGAAATCCCAAATTGGATGTATTGGATTTAAAAGCCATTGCCCAGCTGGCAAAAAACGCCAAAGTTCCCTTTGTGGTGGACAATACTGTTGCGACACCGGCTTTGTTAAACCCTATTGCGCACGGTGCCAATATTGTCATTCACTCGTTGACCAAATACATTAGTGGAAATGGAACTTCCATTGGAGGAGTCATTATCGATGCAGGAACTTTTGATTGGGGCAATGGATTATTTCCTGAGTTTACAGAACCCAATCCAAGTTATCACGGCTTGGTCTATCACGATGTCCTAGGAGCTATTGCTTTTATTGCAAAAGCGCGTATTGAAGGATTGCGAGACTTGGGAAGTGCGCCCAGTCCGTTCAACAGTTTTCAAGTCATTCAAGGCTTAGAAACCCTAACCCTTCGAATGAAACAACATTCTGAAAATGCACAAGCATTGGCCGAATGGTTAGAAGGAAGAGACGAAGTTGCTTGGGTGAATTATCCCGGATTGGCGTCCTCCAAATACAATGCCTTGGCCAACGAATACTTGCCCGAAGGAAAAAGCGGAATCGTCACTTTTGGACTAAAAGCTGGATTTGAAGGAGGAAAAAAAGTAGCCGATACTACCCAACTTTTTTCTCTTTTGGCAAACATTGGAGACACCAAATCCTTAATTATCCATCCTGCCAGTACCACCCATCAACAGTTGAATGTTGAGGAACAAAAAAGTACGGGTGTTACTTCCGATTTAATTCGTTTGTCGGTGGGTATTGAAAATGTAGAAGATTTAATTGCAGATTTAACTCAGGCCTTCGAAAGCCTATAGTAAAGCCTATATGTCTGAAATCCAAAAGATTTCTATTGCCCACTTCACCACGGCCAGCGGTGTTCTATACGAGTCTATCGATTTGTATTATGAACACTTTGGACAAGCGGTGCATCAAGCCCCAGTGGTATTGATCAATCATTCCCTCACCGGCGACTCCAACGTTGCCGGTGACAAGGGGTGGTGGACCAGTATTGTGGGGTCGGGGAAAACCATAGACACCGATGCCTTTGCGGTAATTGCTTTTAATATCCCGGGCAATGGTGCTGCCGATTATTGTATCAAATCCTATAGCGATTTTCATACCGGAGATATTGCAAGAATTTTTTATTTAGGGCTACAACTATTAAAGATCGACAAATTATACGCCGTGATTGGGGGTTCTATCGGAGGGGGTATCGCTTGGGAAATGGCAGCTTTATATCCGCAATTGGCGGATTATGTCATCCCGGTTGCGGCAGATTGGAAAGCCACCGATTGGATCATCGCGAACACCTTTTTGCAAGAACGCATCCTTAAAAACTCCTCCCAACCGCTTCGTGACGCTCGGATTCACGCCATGCTCACCTATCGCACGCCGCAATCTTTTGAGTACCGGTTTGGACGCTCCAAAAGTGAAGAACGGGGCTATTATAATGTGGAAGGTTGGTTGTTGCATCATGGCAACAAGTTGGTAAATCGTTTTCATTTGGATGCCTATGTGATGATGAATCATTTGCTAGCGTCTATTGATATCACTCGAAATGGAGAGGATCCAAAAACGCTAATTTCTTCCATCGCCTCCGAAATTCATTTAATAGCCATCGACAGCGATTTGTTTTTCACACCCGATGAAGATCGAAAAACTTATGCGCTTGTTCATCCAGAGAAAGAAAATATCTATTACCACGAGTTACAATCCATCCATGGACACGACGCTTTTCTGATTGAAAACGACAGTGTTTCAAAAATTTTAAAAAAAATATTTACCCTTTAAATTCTTAAAATGAAAGTTGCTTTAGAACGCATTGATCAAGATTTTCTTTTTGAAGTAAAAAACGAAAATGGCCATACGGTTTTGTTAGACAACAAATCGAAAACAAGCGGTCCCGTTCAAGGGGCTAGTCCCATGGAACTCTTGTTAATGGGCGTAGCCGGGTGCAGCAGTATTGACATCGTGTCCATACTTAAAAAACAAAAAATAAATCCCACGGTATTAAAAATGGAAGTGGAAGGCTTGCGTAAAGCCGATGCCGTACCTTCCATGTTTTATCAGATTGATATTACCATTTTTTTAGAAGGAGACATCCCTGCGGAAAAGGCAAAACGAGCGGCTCAATTGTCTTTTGAAAAATACTGTTCCGTTTCCAAAACACTAGAACCCACCGCAAAAATAAATCACCATATCGTATTAAACGGGCAATCTCTATGAATCCAAAATTTGAAACTCAAGCCATACGAACGCAGTCGGAGCGTTCCCAGTTTTTGGAACATTCCACCCCTCTCCACCTGACCTCAAGTTTTGTGTTTGAGGATGCAGAGGACATGCGGGCTTCCTTTGCCGAAGAGAAGGAACGAAATATCTACAGCCGTTTTACCAATCCCAATACTACGGAATTTGTCCAAAAAGTGGTTCAAATGGAAGGTGCTGAAGATGGGGTTGCTTTTGCAACAGGTATGGCTGCTATTTATGCAACTTTTGTGGCTTTTTTAAATGCAGGAGATCACATCATTTCTGCCCGCGCTGTGTTTGGATCCACCCACACCTTATTTACCAAATATTTGCCCAAATGGAACATCACCAATAGTTATTTTGCGATTGATGATTTGGACGGAGCCGCTGCTTTGATTCAACCCAACACCAAGTGTATTTATGTAGAATCTCCGACCAATCCCGGGGTTGATATTGTTGATCTGAGCGCGTTGGGTGCTTTAGCCAAAAAGCATGGATTGTTGTTTATAGTAGACAATTGTTTTGCGACACCCTATCTGCAACAACCCATAAAATTTAGTGCCGACTTGGTCATTCATTCGGCAACCAAATTGATGGATGGTCAGGGTCGTGTCTTGGGAGGAATCACGGTGGGTAAAAAAGACTTGATTCGTGAACTCTATTTATTTGCCAGAAACACGGGTGCTTCCATGTCGCCTTTTAACGCTTGGGTGCTTTCCAAAAGTTTGGAAACCTTATCCCTACGTGTTGATCGGCATTGTGAAAATGCGCTACAAATTGCAGCGCGATTGGAGCAACATCCCAGCATCAATTGGGTGAAATACCCTTTTTTAAAATCCCATCCCCAATTTGAATTAGCAAAAAAACAAATGCTCAAAGGCGGGAGTATCATTGCCTTTGAAGTAAAGGGAGGTTTAGAAGCAGGAAGGAATTTTATCAATGCCATTCGCCTGTGTTCGCTCTCTTCAAATTTGGGCGATTCCAGAACAATAATAACGCATCCCGCTTCGACCACACACAGCAAACTGGCCGAAGAAGATCGCTTGGCGGTGGGAATCACCGATGGTTCCATTCGGCTGTCTGTCGGATTGGAACATCCCGAAGATATTTGGAACGATATAGAAAATGCATTACATCAATAAAATGGATATTGTAGCTGCTTTAGAAAAACGGATTTTAGTATTGGACGGTGCCATGGGTACTATGATCCAAAATTCTCTGTTGGAAGAAGCCGATTTTCGTGGAGATCGTTTTATGGACCATCCCTGCGCCCTAAAAGGGAATAATGATTTGCTTTCGATTACAAAACCCGAACTCATCAAAAACATTCATTTGGCCTATTTGGAAGCAGGGGCAGACATCATAGAAACCAATACTTTTTCTTCCACTTCTATTGGAATGGCGGATTATCAAATGGAAGCTTTGGCGTATGAGTTGAATTTTGAAAGTGCCAAAATTGGCAAGGAGGCCGTGCTAATTTACAATGAAAAAACACCCGACCAACCGCGCTTTGTGGCGGGCTCCATAGGACCCACCAACAAAACGGCCAGCATGTCACCCGATGTGAATGACCCCGGCTATCGCGCCATAGATTTTGACACTTTGGTTGCGGCCTATACCGAGCAAGTCGCCGGACTTATTGATGGAGGAGCAGATGTTTTACTCGTCGAAACCATTTTTGACACACTCAATGCCAAAGCCGCTTTATATGCCATCCACGAATTAAAGACACAACAACAACTCGACATCCCCATCATGGTGAGTGGGACGATAACGGATGCCAGTGGAAGAACGCTTTCCGGTCAAACCGTGGAAGCATTTAAAATTTCGCTCAGTCATATTCCCATATTGAGTATAGGGTTTAACTGCGCTTTGGGCGCTGATCAATTATTCCCCTATGTAAAACGTTTGTCTGAAAAATCAGATATCTATGTTTCCGCCCACCCCAATGCGGGCTTGCCAAATGCTTTTGGAGCCTACGATCAAAGTCCTGAAGAAATGAAGGCTTTGATTGAAACCTATTTACAAAATCAAGTGGTAAACATCATTGGGGGCTGTTGCGGAACAACCCCAGAACATATTCGTCTCATTGCAGCGGTGGCCAAAGGGATGCCTCCTCGAATTCCTCAAATTACTGAATATGTCTAAAGCTCGAAAACCCCTTCAACTTTCTGGATTAGAACCCCTTATCATCACCGCACAAACCAACTTTGTGAATGTGGGGGAGCGCACCAATGTGACCGGTTCTCGAAAATTTCTTCGATTGATTCAACAAAATAATTTTGATGAAGCAGTGGAAATTGCGAGAGACCAAGTGATTGGGGGTGCTCAAATCATCGATGTCAACATGGATGAAGGGATGATTGATGGAGTGCAAGCAATGACCCATTTCTTGAATTTAATTGCTGCCGAACCTGATATTGCCAAAGTCCCAGTAATGATCGATAGTTCCAAATGGGAAATTATTGAAGCGGGATTAAAAGTGGTACAAGGCAAAGCGGTGGTTAACTCCATCAGTTTAAAAGAGGGGGAAGCCAATTTTATTCATCAAGCCACCACTATCAAAAAATACGGAGCGGCAGTCATTGTTATGGCTTTTGATGAAGCAGGTCAAGCCGACTCTTTGGAACGCCGCATTGAAATTTGTGCACGCTCTTATGCGATATTGGTTGAGCAAGTTCATTTTGCTCCTGAAGACATCATATTTGATCCCAATATTTTTCCAGTAGCCACTGGGATGGAGGAACATCGCCGGAATGCGTTGGACTTTTTTGAAGCGACCCAATGGATCCGGGAAAATCTGCCCCACGCCAGTGTGAGTGGGGGAGTCAGTAACGTTTCTTTTTCTTTCCGAGGAAATAATACCGTGCGGGAAGCCATGCACGCCTCTTTTTTATACCACGCCATCCAGCATGGAATGAATATGGGAATCGTTAATCCTACGCTTTTGGAGGTTTATGACGAAGTGCCCAAAGATTTGATGGAGCGGGTAGAAGATGTGTTGTTGGACCGCAGAGCAGATGCCACAGAGCGCTTGCTGGATTTTGCTGAAAATGTGATTTCCCAAAAAAAAGAAGGGAAGAAACAAGATGATGCTTGGCGAAAAGAAGATTTAAAAAGCAGGATAACGCACGCCTTGATCAAGGGTATAGATGCTTTTATTGAAGCGGATACCGAAGAGGCACGTTTGATTGCCAATCGCCCCATAGAAGTGATTGAAGGACCTTTGATGGACGGAATGAACGTCGTGGGAGATTTGTTTGGGGAAGGAAAAATGTTTTTGCCCCAGGTGGTGAAATCGGCACGGGTGATGAAAAAAGCCGTTGCCTATTTGCAACCTTTTATAGAAGCAGAAAAAAATCAAGGGGCACAATATGCCGGAAAAATATTGATGGCAACGGTAAAAGGCGATGTGCACGATATCGGGAAAAATATTGTCAGCGTGGTATTGGCATGTAACAATTACGAAATAGTGGATTTAGGGGTGATGGTGCCGCCGGAACTCATCATCCAACGTGCTCTTGAAGAACAAGTCGATGTGATTGGACTTTCGGGTTTGATTACCCCTTCTTTGGACGAGATGGTATATCTGGCAAAAGAATTGGATCGACAAAATATAAACATCCCGGTTTTGATTGGGGGAGCCACAACCTCCAAGGCGCATACTGCCGTCAAAATTGCACCGGTTTCCAAAGCTCCGGTCATTCATGTTAATGATGCATCGCGAGCCGTGGGCGTTGTGAGCAATTTATTGCAAGAAGAAAACAAAGCGGCCTATACGCTCAAAATCAGAGAAGAATACGAACTGTTTAAGGAAAAATTTTTAGCCCGTACGACTGCCAAAGAATACTTGTCCTATGAAGCAGCGCGCCAAAATCCGTTCCCCATTGCGTGGGACGATTTTGAAAGCGTGGTTCCGCAACAATTAGGCGCCCATACTTTGGAAGATTTTCCACTTGCCGAATTGGTTCCTTATATTGATTGGACGCCCTTTTTTCGCTCTTGGGATTTGCATGGAAAATATCCCGAGATCCTAAAAGATGCTGTGGTGGGAGAACAAGCTACCGTTTTGTTTTCCGATGCTCAAGCGATGCTTCACTCCATTATTGCTGAAAAATGGCTCCAGGCCAAAGCCCGTTTTGGAATTTTTCCTGCCAATGCAGTGGGCGACGATATTGAAATTTATAAAGATCACCAAAAGAAGGAAGTTTGCGCCCGTTGGTTGACCTTAAGACAACAACTTAAAAAAAGCAAAGGGCAGCCCAATATGGCACTGGCTGATTTTATTGCGCCCAAAAGTAGTGGCAAAGCGGATTATATGGGGGCATTTTGTGTGAGTACCGGATTTGGAACCGCAGAAAAAGCCAACGCTTTTGAAAAAGCAAATGACGATTATAGTTCCATCATGGTCAAAGCCTTGGCCGATCGATTGGCAGAAGCATTTGCGGAATATTTGCATTTAAAAGTGCGCACCGAGTATTGGGGTTATGCGCCTCAGGAATCTTTGTCCACCGATGAATTGATACAAGAATCCTACAAAGGGATTCGTCCAGCCCCGGGCTATCCGGCCTGTCCCGACCACCTAGAAAAACGAACCCTGTGGGAGCTTTTGCAAGTAGAAGAGACCATCGGAGTACAGCTGACAGAGAGTTTGGCCATGTGGCCGGCAGCCGCTGTTTCAGGCTACTATTTTGCACATCCCGAGGCACGTTATTTTGGCCTTGGAAAAATTAAAGAAGATCAATTGGAGGCGTACAGCAAACGCCGAAATATTCCCCTCGAGGAAGCCCGAAAGTGGCTGAATCCTAATCTTGTAGATAGCTAAATATGAAAGTTACAGAACATATTGCCAATGCCAAAGGAGCTACGCAGTTTACCTTTGAAATTCTTCCTCCTTTAAAAGGACAAAACATCAAAGATTTATTTGAAGCCATAGATACGCTGATGGAATTTGAGCCACCCTTTATAGATGTTACTTATCACCGAGAGGAACATGTGTACAAGAAAGTTAAAGGGGGGCTTTTGGAAAAAAAGATCATTCGCAAACGACCCGGTACGGTTGGAATTTGCGCCGCTATACAGAGTAAATATGGTGTAGATGCCATTCCACATATTCTTTGCGGTGGATTTAGTAAAGAAGATACCGAGAATTTTTTGATCGATTTGGATTTTTTGGAAATCGACAATGTAGTTGCCCTTCGTGGAGACGCCATTAAGACCGAAAATTATTTTACGCCCAGCGAGGACGGTCATTCCTATGCTAATGAGTTGGTGGAACAAGTGGCGCATCTCAATAACGGAATCTATTTGGATAGCGACCTTTTAAATTCCCATGCTACAAATTTTTGTATCGGGGTGGCGGGCTATCCTGAAAAACATATGGAAGCCCCCAGCTTGGAGAGCGATATTCACTTTTTAAAGAAAAAAATAAAATCCGGAGCCGACTATGTCGTTACACAAATGTTTTTTGACAACCAAAAATACTTTGATTATGTCGCCAAAGCCCGTGCAGAAGGAATCACCGTCCCCATTATTCCGGGACTTAAACCCCTTTCGACACTCAAACAACTCAATATGATTCCGCACCGTTTTCATGTGGATTTGCCCGAAGCTTTAATCAAAGAGGTGATTAAATGCAAAGACAATAAGGCCGTTCGCCAAGTAGGGGTGGAGTGGTGTATTGAACAGAGTAAGGAACTTAAAGCTGCAAATGTTCCTTTTTTACATTACTATTCTATGGGGAAAGCCGATAATATTAAACAAATTGCAGAGCGGATTTTTTAACGTGTCAACTTCTTAAACACTTCTTCCAGCCCTTGATTTTTAAGTTGTAGGTTTAAGATTTTTAGTCCATTATCATGGGCAAAATCAAACACTGCAGGACGTTGGTCTTCGTTGCCTTCCACATACAATTCATAATCAAAATCGTGGGTATTGACCACCTTATGGATGTTTTTCAATTGCTGTAGTGCCACCGTCTCAACCCGATAGTCAAAGCTTACTTGTATGATGGACGCTTGGTTGGCCGTGAGTTTTTCCATGGGTTCGTCCAATACAATACGGCCTTTGTGAATGATAATCACCCGATCGCAAAGCGCACTGACTTCTTGTAAAATATGGGTGGAAAGCAAAACGGTTTTTTCTTTTCCCAACGTACGAATAAGTTTTCTGATTTCAACCAATTGATTGGGGTCCAGTCCGGTAGTGGGCTCATCCAAGATGATCCATTTCGGATTGTGCAAAAGTGCAGCAGCCAATCCCAGACGTTGGCGATAGCCTTTGGAAAGCGTTCGAATGATTTGCGTGGCATGGGTATCCAAACCAGTTTTTTTCAATACTTCCGCTATGGGTGCTTGCGGCAGTTGGTAGAGGTCGGCAACAAATTTTAGATATTCTTTGACATACATTTCCAAATACAAAGGATTGTTTTCGGGCAAATAGCCAATTTGTCTCTGAATTTCGGGCAATGCTTTTCGCAAATCTTTTCCCTCGAAATGAATTTCACCTTCCCAATTTTGATAATAGCCCGTCAAGATTTTCATCAAAGTGGATTTCCCGGCTCCGTTGGGTCCCAACAGCCCTACAACTTCCCCTTTTTTTAGGCGTAGCGAAACCCCCTGTAAAGCGGGAAAGGAACCGTAACTTTTGGAGACATTTTGAAGATGCATTGTTTTTTTATTTAAAGATAAGGGTTTCCATTGTTTAACGATTTTTAGAACGTAAACTTTCGATAATTACGGTGAGTAAAATAATACTTCCTCCAATCAGACTTTTGTAATGCGGAATTTCTCCTAAAAATACCATCGCAATGAGAATCCCAAAAATAGGCTGAATACTACTGATGATACTGGCTGTTCCGATCGTAAAATGCTTAAAGCTGTTTAAAAAAAGGGTATGTCCAAGTGCTGTTGTGACCACCCCCAAAATAAAAATATAGGGGAGTTGTTGAGGAACCGTTTCAAAGGAATAGAGGAGCATTACGGGAGATAGCAGCACTATGGTCATTCCCATTTGAAACCACATCATCAAAGAACCGTTGGTATTGACCATTCTTTTTTTAAGAATGATATTCCGCAGCGCATAGGTCAAGGCTGATACCAAGCCGATCAGCATCCCTTGAGTAGTATTGCTGTTGAAATTAAAATTTGGAACCAGAAAAAACACCCCAAGAAGAATGAGGAGTCCCAAGAGGAGGTGAATAGGTTCTAATTTAGATTTAAAAAACAAGGGTTCTAAAAAAACAGTCATCACAGGATAGGTAAACATGGAGAGCATTCCTATGGCGACATTACTCCATTGCAAGGCAAAAAAATAGGTGACCCAATGAAAAGTCAGCAAACTCCCACTGAGGAAAATAGTGGTTCGATTTTTATTAAAGGCATTTAGGAATTGCTCTTTTTTCCAATAACAATAAATGCCTAAAACAACAAAGGCAATGAGGGCTCTGCACCAAATGACCAAAGGAGGAGGGAGGGCGATATAGCGTCCCAAAGCCCCAGAGGTACTCACAAACAACATCCCCAAATTGAGCATTAATAAATACGAATAGTGTTGTTTGTTCATAGAAAAAAGAGAAGGTTATAAAACAAAAATTTTAAAAAGGGAAATGGTTAGCATCCCCCAAAAAGTTCCCGTAGCCATGCTCAAAACCGCTAAAATGATGGCATGTGGCATCCATTTTTCTTCATAGGCAGCCGTAACGGCGGGTGCCGTGGCAATGCCCCCCACATTGGCCATGCTGGAAATAGGAACCCAAGCCGTATTGACATTTAAGAGTTTGGCAACCCCCAACATGATTACAAAATGACTGACCAGCCAAAGGACTAAAAAGCCCATAAATAGATAATCAAATTGGAGGAGGCTAAATTTTAGTTTTAGTCCCAATACCGCCATGACGATGAGGATTAACACCCCACCCAGTTTGAGTACAAAACCAAAATTCCAATTTTTGATCAAATTACTCAGTGCGATACCTACAAAGGACAAGCAAATAATTTTGGCAACAAAAGAAGGAATAAAAAAGTGTGCCCCAACCACCGCTCCAAGAAGGATAATAAAACTCAACAAAGGATTCATTTTGTTTTCTTTGTCCGTATGCACAGCTTCAAGGGGTGAGCGTCCGTCAATTCGAAGTAAACGATTTAAAAAATTACTTTTTTTGATGCTTTGGAACATAAAAATCGTCCAAAGGTTGACTAAAATATTGTCCAACACAAGGATGGTTAAAAAAACTGCTTCCGAACAAGCGACTAATTCTTTTAAAACGAGCTGACTCGTACTACCTCCAATCCAACTACCCACCACCGGTGGAATGCCTTTCCAAAATTCTTGTTGTATAATAAAATCTTGAACAAAGGCACTTTTTTTAAAAATGAATAACAAACCAATCGGAAAAACAGCAATCCAAAAAGAACCCGAGAGAAAGACCAAAATGGGTTTCCAACCAATGGATTTCAGCTGGGGGAGCGACAAACTGCTCATTACAGCCACAATGGCTAAGGGAATAAAAAGGGCTTTGCTTAGCGTGTGAATTTCGGAGGATGAAAAGTCTTTTTGAAGCACTCCAGCAAGTCCTGCCGGCACGATATAGGCCAATAAAATTGCGGGAACCCAATTAAAAAAAGCAATCAACCAAGGATGCTGCTTTTGCTCGATGAATCGAATAAAAAAAACGGTAGACACTACAATTAAAAAGGGAAGCAGCAAGCCTTTTATTTTAAATTAAAGTTTAAATATACTTTATTTCCAAAAGAGTTGGTGTTTGGGGATTTTTATAAATCCAAGGATAAGTAGTTCACTTCTCAGGGAATATATTTTATTCCCAGTTTTTTTTTTGAAATATAGATGAGAGTGCTACAAGAACAGTTCGTGATTGATTATTGTCATAAAAAAACAATTACAAGTGCATCGGGGGTTCAAGGACATCTTTTTTGATGGTGGAAGGAAATGATTTCTCCCGAAGTCGATCTAACTTTAACAAAAATAGCTTCTTTGTTTTCATGCGAAGTTTCTTTGTCGTCTATAATGAGATCGCATAAAGAGATGTCTGAATAACTTAGATTATCTATCTGAAGGATTTCATCTCCGTATTGAATTTTATCTTTTAAAGAATCATCCCACACAAATCCAATCACGATTTTATTGTCGCTCAAGGTGGTGGAAAAA
>Ga0181602_10000408_pt1 | contig 39584 bp, 9 predicted proteins | sample 041ome_14_FD_148640 | JGI IMG/M metagenome (GOLD analysis project Ga0181602, IMG submission 148640) | Coastal salt marsh microbial communities from the Groves Creek Marsh, Skidaway Island, Georgia - 041408US metaG (spades assembly) | ecosystem: Environmental > Aquatic > Marine > Intertidal zone...
GGTGCAGACGTCGATGACACTGCTGGTGCAGCACCACTCGTGCTCGCCCTCGTCGATGTCTCCGGTGATGGCGGCCGCAATGGCTTCCATTTTGTCCCGCCTTGACTGACGTTTAATTTCGGCGTCGACGCCAACGACGCTTCGAGCGGCGCCTCCAACACCCCTTCGCGTCTCGTCGGTTTCGTCGGCGTCGTGCGAAACGCGTATGCATCGTCATCCTCGTCGTCGTTCGCTCGTCCGCTCGTCGCGCCGCTTGTCGCACTCGTCATCAACGTCCGTCCCAAAGGAACGCGCTGACTCGTCGGCTCCCCTCCTCTCGCAAACGTCACCGCCAGCACTTCTCGCGCCGCCGCGCGCACGGAGGCGTTTACACTATCACCCTTACTTGGATGCGGCGCTCCGGTGAGTTGTTCAGCCGCACGAAGCGCAGATGCGTTTTTAGCGACGTGTTTTGCGACGCGACCGCCGCCGCTCTCCACCAACGCCTTCAACACTTTCAACGCCTTACGCTTCACGTACGGACTTTTATGCTCCACGCGATTGGCGAGATGTTCGACGACATCGCGCACGCTGTCGTCATCGAGCGTGCGCGCGAGTTCAACGAGGGATTCCATGGTGTACACTGCGCGAACGTTTCGTGTTCAACAGTCAGTCAGTCAGCAGCGCGTTGACGTTCGTTGGCGCTATATCGACGACGACGGGCGAGCGATGGACGCACCAGCGACTGGGTGTTCATCATCGATGAGTGCTTGATCGAATTTTACGCGACGGAGTCGACGTTCGATGAAGGCTGCCGCCATGACGAAGAGAGCCGCGCGTCGCGGTGTGACGTCGTCGACGCGACATTGTTCAACCAAAATCAATACCAATTACATAATTGTACACGCGCGCGCCAGACGAGCGCGCGATGGTGGCTATGTTGTGTCTATGCGAACGCGCCGTCACGGCTTGCGCCCGAGCCTGGTCCAGGAATTCATGCCTTTGATGGTTTTCAAGTTTTCATCCATGTCCCGTTGGGCGCGACGCGCGGCACCTCCGGCGCGAATGAGCGATTCGCGCTGCGATGCGAGCGTGGCTAGAACGCCTGCACCGATGTCATTCACATCATCAAGGGTTGTTTTGCACTGCGCGAGCGTATCTGACGTCGCATCGAGACGAGACGCGGCGGTGAGCGCCGAAACGCGCCTCGCCCGCTCTTCGGCGTTTGACGACAACACCGGCGCCTCTGGCGCGGTCGAGGGTTTCCCCGACGCAGACGCAGATGCAGTTGATGACGCGCTCGACAACAACGCGCGTCTTTCAGCATCTGCATCGACGCGTGCATCGACTGCGGCTTTCGATGTCGACGTCGACGTCGACGTCGACGTCATAGCGCCTCCTACGCCGGCGCCGACGCGCGCTAAACTCTCCGCCGCACCCTCGTACCACGTCGCCTTACCAACAAACCCATCATCACGATTGCCGTCCACATCGTGACGACCATCGTCTCCATCGTCACGACGACTCGCAGACGCCGAAATCGAAGACGCCGCTTCGCGTTCGCGCTGCTCGCGCGTATATCTCAGCTTACCAATCGCCTCACCTCGCCCCGCGTCCTCGCCCTCGCCCCGTTCGCGCGTCACCGTGAGTTTTCGCACCGCGTGCGTGATGGCGCCGAAGACATCCCCCCACGCGGGCGTCGACGGTGTCGGCGTCGGCGTCGGCGTCGCGCGCTGCGGCGCTCGCTGCGGCGGCTCAATCAGCTCCTCCAGCGCCGCACATCGCTCGAGCGCCTGCGCCTTACCGCGCGCGCCATCCACGAACCATGCGCTGCGTGCGTCTAGAATCTGCGCGCGCGTCGCCCGCGCGTGTGCGCGTGCGCGCGCCGTGAATGTGGTTAATCCAACACGCAACGAATCGTCACCATCATCGTCATCAATCGCCCCCGTGCGCCTGGCGTGCGCGCGGAATCCAACCTCTGCGCGCATCTCCTGCACGCGACGAACGTCATGCTCGAGCGCATCGAGCGCGCGCGCGATGTCGCTCGCGATTGACGTCGATGGCGACGTCATGATGCGATGAATCACAAGTGCATGCGTCACACACTGGCGCGTCTCTGCGACGCGCGACAACCATGCACGCGACCGCGGCGCGCGTAAAGCACGCCTCGGTGTATCTTGCGACGCCTCGTCGTCATGCCGCGCGTCATCGCGCGCCGCGTCGCGCCGAGAGAAGGATGATACAGATGTCATCGTCAACGTCATCATCTTCATCTTCATCTTCGACGCCGAGGAAATCTATCGCGGTCGTGAGCGGTGCGAACACTGGCATTGGGTACGAAACAGTCAAGGCACTTCTCTCGTCTGGGGCGTACGACGAAATCATTCTCGCGTGTCGCGATGAGGAGAAGGCGCTAAAGGCGTGCGCTCGGCTCCGCGCGGATGTCGGCGGCGCGTCTTTGGGGAACACCGACGACGACGAGACATCGACGACGAGACTCACGTGCGAACGATTGGATTTAGCGTCGTTAGAATCCGTGCGTGCGTGCGGCGATAGGCTGAATGCGCGTGCGGCTGACGCAGGGATTGATTGTTTAATCTTAAACGCCGGCGTCATGGCGGTGCCAAATTTCACGCCGACGGCGGATGGATTTGAACTTCAAGTCGGCGTGTGTCATCTCGGGCACTACGCGCTCACCGCTCGCGTGATGCCGGCGTTGGAACGCGCGGCGGCACTGCGCGGCGAGGCGCGCGTGGTGACGGTGTCGTCGGAGGCGCATCGCATCGCCGCGAAGGGCGTGTCGCGCGACGATTTGTTTGGGCGCGAGTACTCGGCGTGGGGACAATACGGCCAAGCAAAGTTGGCCAACGTGTTGTTCGCGTTCGAGCTCGCGCGGCGTTGCGCGCGTAAAAAGAATGGCGTGTCGTCGAGCGTATTGCATCCAGGCGCGGTGGATACCGAACTTGGGAGATATTTGCAACCCGAAGACGGCGACGTGAAATGGTGGCAAAAGGCGTTGTATGATTTTATTCGTACAAACTTTTTGAAAACGCCCGCGCAAGGGGCGGAGACGTCGGTGTTCCTCGCCAATGGTGTCGCGGATGGTGCGTCAACGAGTGGAAAGTATTACGCGGACTGTAAGGAGAAGACGGTGGCGAAACCGGCGTTGTCGGAGGCGGACGCGGCGTGGTTGTGGGAACGCTCCGCCGAACTCACGGGCGAGGCGTTTGCCGATTTGTGAGGCAAGAGATTACTTGATGGTTGTACATGAATCATTACTGCTGCTACACAGCGCTAATTGCGTGCTAGAGATGCGTGTGTGTCTATTCTATTTTGTCATTCATTCATTCATTCATTTCATTTGCCTCCGTCGCCTTCGATTTCGGCGAGCGTTTGTAAAATCTTAGTCGCCTCGTTACGGGCACGCGCAGCTTGACGAGGATCATTCTTCGTGAGCACTTTCGTGGTGAAACGCGTAGCAGGGATGGATTCGGTGTTCCTCAACACCGCCACGGTATTCGCCACCGGCGCGGATGCCGACGCCGACGGTTGCAGAGGGAAATACGATTTCACGCCGCCCGCGCGACACTTTTCATCGTCAAACACCGCATCCAAAGGCTCGTTCTTTTCGCATTTGACAAACACCGCGCGTTCGGTGGCGTTTTTAATCAGCGCTCCCCATAGCTGGTCGGTGGAAAGCACGCTGGCGTCACCGACAATCCAACAGGAGAGACGCGCGCGCGTCAACGCCACGTTGACCCGGCGCGCGTCGTTCAAAAATCCAACCTCCTTGGACGAATCCGAATCCCTCTCGCGCGCGCGCGCCGTCGTTGACGTCGTCGTTGGTGGCGTCGCACTATCCTTCGCCGGCGCCGGTCGCGCACGCACGCATGAAATAATCACCGCGTCAAACTCTTGACCTTGCGTTTGATCCATGGTGCACACGTCCACCGGCGCGTACGTGGTAAATTCGTTATTCTTCTTCATCGAACGTTGCAGAAATTCTCGAATCCGTCGCACTTGATCGACGTATGGGGTGATGATGCCGACGCGAATCTTACGCACGTCTCTCGCGGCGTGGCGACAAATTTGTGCGTAGCATATGGATACGAATTCAGCCTCACGAGAATTTGACCACGAATGCGTTCCTGCGCCGTATCTGTCGCGGTGCATTTGCGCCCCCGGGACGTGGAAAAATTGATACGGTCCGAGGTTGGGAAATCCGTGATAGGGTGCGCGACGTTCTTCGTTGTTACTGCTGTAGCCGCAACGCAGGCGGCCAGAGTAAAAGCACGAGCTCGGGAACTTCATGATTTCTGGATGCATGCGGTACTGCTCGTGGAGCAAGTAGGCGGGCGTCCCGGCGCGCTGTAAACGATCGAATAAACTCTGCTCAAAGTTTGCATTCTTCGCAGCTTTGGACACGATCGTAGGCGCGAGTTGTTTCGGGTCACCAATGAGCACGAAGAGCCCGCCGGGTTTGAGCCACTGCATGGGAATGAGCGCTGCTGGTTCAACCGCTTGCGACGCTTCGTCGATGACGACGACGTCAAACAAATTCACCGCGCATAATTGCTTGGCATCCGGTCGGGTGTTGGCTGTACTGTTTGGCGCGTTCGATTGAGGCTTTTTGGCGAGCTGCGCCATGGAAGACAATGTGCCGCATACGATGTTTGCGCGATCGACGACGCGCTCAAACGGCGTCGTCGTTGGCACCGACTCGGCGCGGCCCTCTTGCGCGAGTTTTTCCTTGTGCTTCTTTTCCGCCAAATCGAGCACTTCGTACACCGCCTTGAGCTGCGCGCGCAAGTTGTCGAGATTTGCGCTTTGAACGGGGACGTGGTGTCCGTAATCGCGCCGAACGTCGCGAAATACCATCTTTAACCGCTTCGTTTCTTCCTGAATTTTGCTCTCAATGGCGCGCTTCTTCTTCTTGGCTTCATCCATTTGTCTGAGGTAATAGTCGCTATTTTGTGCGTACGTGTTGAAATCTGCGGCGTTCGGGTCGGTACCAATCTCGCGTAATTTCCTGCTCACGTGGCATCTCTCCGCTGCCGAACCTTCGACAATCTTCTCATCCGAACCGATGCGCACGACGTTGACGCCTTTGAGCAACGCGCGGAATTCGTCATCCATGGAATCCCAACCGTCAACGACGCGCTCGACGATTTCATCAATCGCGCCGTTGCTTTGCGCGGCGCATAAAATACGTGCGCGTCTAGGTTCACCGTATTCGTCCACACCGTTCAATAGCGCGGCGATGAGACTCACGATGACGTGCGTTTTCCCCGTCCCGGGCGGTCCTTGAATCAACACGGGCGCCTCGCGCACTTTTTCATTGCTCTCGTGCGGCCGTGACGTCGCGCCGACGACGGCGTCGAGTTGACTCTGATTGAGCGTCGTCCGGATGACATCCAGCGCTCTCGGTTCGACCCATTCCCCGAACGATTGACGTAACGGAAACTTGGTCGGCTTGATGAGCGACGGGAAGAACGACGAACGCGGGGCGTCGATGACGGCGCGCAACTCTCGAAGCTGGTTTTGAATCTCACTGACGCGAGAAATCGTAAACGAACTCGCCGTTTTCGCAAATGCGCGAGAAATTTTATTGTGACGCAACGTAGCTTGGTTGCCTCCCAAAAATACGCGCACACGAAGGGGTGTTTTGGACGACATTGCGCCGGGAACGGCTTCAACCCATCCCAAGACGTATGGCTTGTCCTCCTTCTTACGCGGGCTCAGCGCGTCGCGATCTTTCGAACGCCAACTGTCGGACACGCCCGCGGACATAGAAGACTCGATGAGCACTAAATCATCCACCTTAAAACGCACGGGGTCGGGTGTGCGGCCTCTCGAGTCCACCTGATCGACGCGTTGGTCGCTCTTTGCAAATTCCACGACAGAAAACTCAGCGCCGCCGACGCCTGGATGGAAATTCACCACGCTAAGCTCCTCGCTGTCGAGATTTCCAGCTTCAATATTTCGACTGGCTTCGTGTCGAAGCTCAGCGATGATGAGCGGGATGAAGAACTCGCAGTACTCGTTGCCAGACGTAAACGCGATGGGAGCGTCGTCTTCGAGATGAATATCCTTGGGTTCGGGCATCAATGTGTCGCGTTGTAACGCCTCGCGCGACTGTTGTAAGACATCGCGAATGTAATCCTCGGGGCGGAGTCGAATGGTTTCAACCAGGCGCCCTCGGCCTGGAAGTTTCAAGCGTGAGGCGCTGCTCGGCGGCATGGTCGGGACTTGCACCTGCAGCGGAGCGGCGACGGCGGCGCCTCGAGCCGACGTCGAAAGCGGAGGAGGTACATCACGCAACATGGACGATCGCTTGTACTTTGAAGACGATGGAACCATCTCTGTGGTCGGTGGCGGCGGCGGCGGTACTTCTATCAAGCCATCAGTAGCGGAATTTTTTGATGTCGAGTCGGCGTACAAAGACCGTTTCGCGAGCGCCGAACCCGGCGGCGCCGGCGTGACGGTTGGTGTCGTCGTTTTCTTCGTCATGAGTTTGGTAATCGATGAAGGCTTTGCGTACGACACCGATGCTGAATCCAGCGCGAGATCGAGCGCCGTCACCGGCTTGATGACGTTACGCGGGTGTGAGAGCAACTTTTTGCCACCTCGAATGTCTTTCACCGGCGCAAGCGGCTTCTTGGAAATCAACGACCATTTCCCACCAGTCGCGCTCTTCTTAGGCACAGACGCGGCCACTGTCGTTGTCTTGAGAACTTTGGCCGGAAGAACGACTGTTTTTGGTTTTTTACGCTTCTTGTCAGAAGCTAATAACCACGACGGTTCGCTCGGCGCCGAACGCTTGTTTGAACCCGCCGCGACGGCGGCGGTGTCTTCCTCGTCACGATCAATCTCGCCGCCATTGTCGTCGTCGCTACCATCGTCTACACGATCATATCCGGCACCGTCAACGAACGCGTCGGCAGTGTCCACGGCGGCGTCAGCGCCATCGTCTTCATCGTTCCCGAGGTCGATCACCGGAGCCGGAGCGGAGATTCGGAACGGCGTAAACGTCGACTTGGTGTTCGGCGTCTTCGTTGCCGGCGATGACGTCGGGGATATTTCTGGGAATGTCGCGCTCAGCTTATCTCGAACGCCCGTGGACAATCCATCTTTGCCTTCGTCCGCGAACAAGGATTCGACGTGTGTTTTAATCGAATTCACCAAGGTTGACTCGCCATCCGCGTCGAGGTCGACGTCAGTCATATCCTTGCGCAACAAGAACACGACATCCACCCACGCCGTGGCGAGCTGTTCGTTCTTCGCAAACGATGCCGGTGGCCACGAGAGTAAGGATTCTAAAATCTTCAAAGGGTGCTGCCTGGTGAACGAACCTTGCGAAAAGTATTGGCGCTTCTTTGCCAAATCCCAAAACAAGTACAAGTAGAGCAACGCGTTGACCAAGTGTTCGTCATCGTCTGGTGCGACGCGATGCGGACCGTGCTTGGCGATGACTTCGAACAAGCTCATGGATGATATCAACACTTTGCTCACGTGCGAGCTGAACGCACTGACGCGATCTTCGTCCTTTGGATTGATGGCGTCGATGAGGTTGCGCGCGCGAGACAGCGGAGTGTGCGCCGCGGCTAACAACTCGCTCACCTCTTCAGGTGTATCGCTCGGCATGCGTTTGATATCCTTCAACATACTGTGCGTCGCCGCAAGCACTGCACGCGGAATGACGTAATCGCCTTGAAACATTTTCCGGAAGCACTTGGGTAAATCCTTTTCATCGTAGTGTTTTTTCAACACCTCGCCCGCGCACGAGACGAGCGATTTACGCTGCGACATAGTACACAATACCGCCCCTTCCGTGCATTTGGCTTCGTCTTCAGAACGCGCGAGGGGCTTCTTCTCGGTAATTGTTAGTGGACACTCGAGTAAAGATGTAAAGAACCACTCGCCGCACTTGGATAAAATCCCGCGCAACGCGTTCGCGTCGTCTTGCTCACCATACGCAATTTCAACAAACGCGTCATACGCCTGGCGCGGTGGCTTGATAAAGTCATCTCTCGCGACAGGCGCGAGCAAGCCCATGGCGTACATCACCGCGCTGATGTAGTTTGGCGCCCAGTTCCCGACGTAGGTACGATTGATTTCAGACATTCGATCAAAACCGAGCGCGTACTTCCAAATCGCCGTGCTCACCTTCCAACGCTTCTCTGTGCGCACGGTGTTTAGAATTCTCAAATGCAGCTTCCCGAGCGCTGTGTCTGGATTAATGCGCTTATCTCGGCGCCATCGATCTTCGTCAAACGTGAGGAAATCGGGATCTGATAACGCCGACAACGCCACGGCGTCGGCGCAGATGATGTATCCAAATGTATTCACCAACGTCCGCGCGACAATCTCTCGCTTGAGATGCGCCGTGGGCGAGAGAGCCTCCGCCTGTCGAAGACTTTCAATCAAGTCGCGTCCAACGCGGTCGTACCAGTCCCCGATCGTTAAGACGGCGTCGTCGACGCCGATTTCAGAATATTGCTCGAGCACGGCGGTGCACGCCAAAAGCCGGCTCTCCCATTGCACTTCGGTGTCGTAAAACTTTGTGGAGTGCGGGATATCCTTCACCAAGCAATCCATGATGCGCGACGAGCTAATTGCATCGCCACGCGGAAGCAACAAGTACGCCGATTTCAACGCAACCAATGCGGTGATTTGATCTTGAGGTCTCTCTTTGCTCGCCATGCGCGCCGCAGCGGCGAGCGCGTCAATCGTTGTCGACGGTTTCACGCATGTAAAACGCCAAAACGCATTCGCGTGCTCTATCCCTCGTGGATATGACGCTAAAATCAAGTGTACCACATCGCACGCATTACTTGCAAGCTTGATCATATCCATATCCTCCGCCGTCGGCGGTTTCAAACGCGGATTCTTTGTCGACCGAACCAAAGCCTTCACCGCCAACTCAAACACAATCGGATGCTGCTCAACCACCGCCTGCGTGATCGCCGCGTCTGACATCCCGAGCGCAAACGCTAGACAAAACCACAGCCGAGATTCACTCGGAACGAAAGGTTCGACGACGTCTCCATCAAAGTCAACCTCTGGAACGATGGCGGCGTACGCGCGCCTCGCCCCACCGCCGTCGCTTTGACGCTCACGTTCACGCTGCGCATCCGCCAAACACTCCACCCAATACCCAAACACATCAAACAATGCGTTTGACGCATTTTCGTATCGCAGTGTGCGATATCTCGTCACCTTTCGCCCCTTGATGTCATCGCTCGCGAGCGTTTCTTGCAACAACTGTTTCGCCAGCCGCTTCACTCGAGCGTCGCCGCTCGCGAGCATCGCAAACGTCCCAGGATACGCCCCACACGGCTTCTCGCGAATCAAACGACACAAACCCTTATCGCTATTATCCATATCGTCGTCTGCGTCACCATTCGTCGTCGCCGTCGCGTTTGAACGCGTCCTTTGTTCCGCTTCGGCTTGAGCTTCGGCTTGGGCGCCGCTCGCAAACGCCTCAGCCGCGCCTTCAAATACCTTTGCCCCTCTCGCCGTCGCCGGTGCGAGCATCACTTCCAACAGCGCGCTCTTTGTCGCTAATTTCTTCGCATACGTCTGTGCAAAATCCTCATTCGCGCGCGATGCGGGCGCACAGAATGCGCTTTTGAGCCGCGCGAGATCAAACGCAGTCAACGCCCGCGCGCGCTCATCATCATCATCCACGCTCGCTGCCGCCGACCTCAAGTCCACGTACGCCTCTACGCACAGCACACACGTCGATAACGCATGCGTCGTGAGTTCGCGCGCGTCGAAGGAGACGTACGCGCCCGCGTCGTCGCGCGTCGCGCGCGTAGACCGTCTGCCTTTGCCTTGGCTGGCCAATCTGCTCACGTCATTCGCGAGCGCGGCGAACACGTCTGCGGCGATGGCGGCATTTTCGCAGTACGGATGCGAGCGGTGGATTTCGTTCAAGTGCACGAGCTCGGGCGCGGGCATGGCGCGCGCGGGCGCACGGGCGCACGAGCCGCGGTTTGACGATGTGCGATCGATGGGTGTCGCCTAACGGTGTCCAATGTCGCGCCTTGGCGACCCATCGCGGGCGCCGCGGCGCAAATGATGCGTCGCGAATGATACATCGCGAATGATGTGCGCGTTCTGGCGCGCGAGCGCGCGCGCGGCGACGATGGGCGACGCGTGCGCGGCGACATTAGAGCGTGAGACACAAGACGCAGACTGAGAGCGACGGCATACCGTGACACGCGCGGTGGTTGTTCGACGCACACGGACGCGCGAGAGGACGCGCGAGAGGACGCGCAGGTGTTGATTATTGTGCGCTGTGGTGACGGTGCCATTCGTCGTCGTCGTCGCACGCCAAGGGGCTAAGGATTGAAAAGCGCGTTCGCGTGCGCGAGGCTGACATGTCGTCACGTCGAACGTTAGTGATTCGACTGCGTCGCGCGAGCGATGTCGAACGTCTCGGTCGCGATCAATTCATCAATCGTGATGCCCTGTCGTGTTCTGCTGGCGAGTCGGGCGCGGATGCGGGGACGGGACCGATGCGTGAAGTGTACTGCGCTCGAATTCGAGACGCGGCGGCGTCCGCGGCGCTCGATGGCGCGCAAATCATCGTCGCTCGCGTCGATCATCGTCATTTCGATGATACATTCGATGCAAATGCATGCGTTGAGCACACGTATGGCGCGGTTGAGCACATGGCGGCGCGGTGCGGCGTCGAGGCGCGCGATATTTTGTATTCGGGACGACGAGACGACGCGATTGCCGCCGTCGCGCCTCTCGTATTCGCGCATCGGACGCGTAAATGCGCCACGGATCGCGACGTCGGCGACGTGGTGTCGCACACGCACGATACCGTCGTCGATGCTCTGCGCGTCGCGTGCGATGCACCGCGAAAATCGATGCGGTATTCGACGGATGTCCGCGCGGTCGGTCGAGGCGACGCCATCGAGAGCTCCTTTGAAAACGTCAACGTGACGACGATATTTCACACTCGAACGACGCACAAGCCCCGCCGTGCGACGACATGGCGCCGCTGGCTCCCTCGTGATCGTTCATGGCCGGAAACTCGACGTACGCCGACGTTGACGCTGAATGAACGCGTCGTGACGGTTGATACGCTCACCGTCGCCACCATGGTCCGTCATCGAGCCGACGACGTCGCGGCCGACCGCAAAGGCGCCGTTTCCGTTTCCGACGCCGACGCTCTCAACCCGTCGTGGGCGTGCGCACGCACGGGTTCAATCGCAGACTGCTTGACGCACACCGCGCTCGTGTGCACGGACGGACGCGCGACACGCGCCGCGTCTGGAGTACACGTCGGCGACGTCTCGCGCCTCCGCCGATGCCCGACGTTTACGTACGTCGAATGCGTCGACCGCGCCGCTCGCGCCGCCGCATTCATGCGCGACGTCCTCGACATTCGCCCAGGCGATGTCGTCGGTGTGCTGTCGTCCAACTCCATCGAAGTCTTTGTCATTCATTACGCGTGCGCGATGCTTCGATGCGTATTGTTGAATTTGAACACGCACTTGGTGCGGCGAGAGTCGGCGTACATTCTCGCCGACGCCGGATGTAAAGCCGTCTTTGCGCGCGCGGTGCCGCACGCGGACGTCCTGCGCGACGTCATGATGGGCGATGGTGAGCGACGCGATCGCAGCGACGTGCCTCGTGATCTCGTAGCGATCGTATGGATTTACGACGACGACGACGATGAGGTTGTCGACGGGACGAAGCGTTCGTCCCCGTACATTCGCGGCGTTCGCAATTTCGATTGGCACATCGACGTCATCGCCGACGATGATGATGACGTCGACCGCGCCATTCCGTTACTCACGCGCGCGATCGCCGCGCACACGGACGCGCATCTCTACTACACGAGCGGCACTACGGGCAATCCAAAAGGCGTACGCCTCTCGCACGCCGTCGTCCGCGCGCACGCCGACGCCACCGCCGTCGAAATGCGCATCGGCCTATCGGACACTTGGCTCCACGCTGCCCCGATGTTCCATCTCGTCGATGCTTTTGCCATTTATTGCGTCACGCATCTCGGCGGTCGACACGTGTTTCTTCAGCACTTTGAGCCCGCGAGAGCGCTTCGATGCGTCGCCGCCGAACGCGTGACGTGCTGCAATTTCGCCTCATCTATGGTGGCTATCATGTCTCACAACCCCGCGTGTGCGGCGTGCGACCTCTCGTCCCTACGCGTAGTGTCATGCGGTGGCAGTCCATTGCCGCCGACATCCGTCAGGCGCGCCATCGCGCTGTTTGGATGCGAATTTTTTATTTCTTACGGCATGACAGAGTGCTGCGGGAAAATTTCAATGAGCGTGCTCTCGTCGGCGTTTCTTCAATCGTCAACGCCTCGCGAGCAGCTCGATGCGATATGCACCAGCGGACGACCATTCGCACTGATGCGCGTGAAAGTCGTCGACGACGCACGCGACGGCGGGGCGCTCGTGCCGTGCGATGGGCGATCCGTTGGCGACGTGTACGTAAAAGGATTGACTGTCTTTGCCGAATATTGGCGGAATCCCGACGCCACGCGACGCGCGTTTGATCAAGACGGCTGGTTCGCCACGGGTGATCTCGCGTACGTCCGTCCCGATGGCGCGTTGGTGATTGTTGATCGTAAGAAGGATATGATTTTGAGCGGTGGGGAGAATGTGTATTGCGTGGAGGTGGAACGGGTGTTGTGCGAATGTCCCGCGGTGGCTCGAGCGGCGGCGTTTGGAGTGCCACATTCGGTGATGGGTGAAGTCGTGCACGCCATGGTGACGCTCACGCGCGAGAGCGAGAACGAGAGCGAGGATGAGGTGATGCGAATGCTCGATGCGCATTGCTTGAAGCATTTATCGCAATTTAAGTGCCCGAGCGCGTTTCACATCGTGGACGCGTTGCCGATGAACGCCAGCGGTAAGGTGCTTAAAACGGCGTTGAGGGAAATGGTAGCCAACGCGTCTCGCGGGCGTCGCTCGGGCGAAGGCGTAATGCGTCGGCAGTTTTCACGCGCGGTGCTCGCGGTGGATGCGAATGTGAACGCCAACGCCAAGAAGTCAACGTCGATGATTGACGCGTACGAAGTCACGCTCGAAACGCTCGCGGGAGACGACGACGGAGGTCATCACGCATCGCTATCGTCAGACGAGTCGTCGATATGTTTGCGCGGGCAAACGTGGCACATCCTAGGCGCGCATCCTCGCGTTGAATACTGCTTGCGAGCGCTCGATGCCGATGTGCGCGTGCGATGCGCGGATGATTTCGACGCCGTCAAGGAACGCGGCGCTCTGGATTGGCTCTTCATCCTTGAGCGCTACGCCTCGGCGCTTGCCGACGTACGATCTGGCGATACCATCGTGCTCGCCGAGTGTTTACGATGTTTCTCGACGACGGCAAGCGATGCATCAGCGCAGGTGGCGGCATCGACGGCGCTCGCGTCTGGATTACTTCTCGCGCTCGCCCAAGCGCTCGTCGCTCACATTTCAGCGACTCGCGCGAGAGACATCCGCGTCGTTGTCTTAACATCCAACGCATTCGTGTCTTGCGACACCGAGTGCACGGACGATGGGCACATCGCACACAGCGCCGTTATGGCGATGTTGCGCGTGCTTCGGCGCGAACACGGAGATGAGGTGTCATTTTATTGCTTGGACGCGCCGCACGATTTTGACCATTTGGCGTCGAGCGCATTGCGTTCGGCTTTACGGCGCATGCTCCGCGGTCACCACCGCAGCGGTCATCGTGACGACGACGACGATGATGATGATGATGGATATGAAGAGCGCGAACTTGTTCTCCGTGACGCCGTCGTCGCCGCTCCGCGACTCCGCGCGCGCGCGTCCCCAATGCCGACCCCGGCTCCCAACGCCCTCCGCTCGATGTCCGGCGCGCGTCCACCGCGCGATGCTAATAGTGGTCGTACATCGTCGTGCGTCATCATTGGTGGACTCGGTGCGCTCGGTGTGTTGCATTTCGAATTTCTATCCGCGCGACTGGGCGTCGAGCGCTTTGTATTGGTCGGCCGCAGCGTCCGCGACGCCGCGCTTCAATCCGTAACCAACGCGATGCTTTCGTCGCCTGAAGGCGATGACGATGACGTTGAAATTAAACATCGCTCTGGATACGCGTTTGACGTCGATGTCGTCGCCGCAGATTGCGCGGACGAACGGCAATCCCGCGCGGTGTTTGCGCTCGCCCATCCCGTGGCGCTCGTCTTACATCTCGGCGGCGTTTTACACGAACGCGCCGCCATCGACATGACGCGCACCGCATTCATCGCCGGAACAGAGGCAAAAATCTCTGGTTCGTTACACGCGGCGTGCGATGCGGCATCAGATGTGTTCATGTGCTCGTCTTCAATATTTGGCGTGCTCGGGCAATCCCGCTTGGCGTCGTACGCGGCGTCAAATGCCTTTCAGGATGCGTTGTGCGCCATGAGCGATCGCGCGGCGCATCGCCGGCGCGGCTCGGGCGCAAAACGATTCATCGCCGTGGCATTTGGTACCTGGGCGGAGGTTGGCATGGCGCACGAGAGCGGCGAGGGGTTTGAAAGATACTGGCGGTCGGTTGGCATGGGATTCGTGGCGCCGAGCGCGGCGCTGGAATTCATCGGCGCCGCGCTCGCAAACGACGCCGGTTCGTCGTCAGCGGCGTGTGTTGGATGCTTCTCGCCTGGCATAGATTGGGGCACGTACGAGCGCGCCGTCAACGACGCGTCGGCATTTTTAAAACATGTGACGCCAAAGCGGCGAAGACTTCGTGACGGTTCAAGTTCTCCTTCGTTGTCGTCGTCTTCGTCTGAACCGCGCCGCTCTGTGGCTTTACCAGAGGACGTGATCTCTCGCGTGCGTCGGTGCGTGTGCGATGCGTTACGTTGCGATGACGACGACGCCTTCGTGGACGATGACGCGCCGTTATCGTCGATGGGATTGACATCCGCGCGCGTGGTGGCGCTCGGCGAGGCGTTGTCGCGCGAATTTCAGGACGCGAGGGCGCGTTTGAGCGCGACAGTGGCGTTTGATTATCCAACGATTCGCGAGTTGGCGGGGTTTATTATGAGTTATTCGGGTGATGCTCGCAGTGGTGCATCGGTACGGACGACGACGAATGCGGTCGAGGATGTCGTGCGGATGACGATTCGAGACGTCCTCGGCGTCGACGCCGCCGAGCGGCTCGACGTCGATACCCCGCTCATGGCGCTCGGATTAACATCCGCGCGCGCGATTCAGTGGACGGCAAAACTCTCCGCTGCGTTGTGCGATGTCGTAGATGTCGACGTGCCGGCGACGTTGGCGTTTGATTACCCGACGACGAGAGACGTGGTGAAATTTTTAACCCGCGCAGAGTCTTTGGCGTCCTCGGCGCCCGCGCTCGTGAACTCGTCGTCGTCCTCGTCCGACGCGGTGGTGTGTTCATCCGCGGCGGCGACGGCATCTGTCATCGTCGTCATCGTTGCATCCAGTGCTGGTTACGCGTGCGCGCCGAGCGCCGACGCCATCGCCGTCGTCCCACTCGCCGACCGATGGGACGCCGACGCCGACGCTCTGCGATGTCGGCGCCGAATACCACCTTTCGGCGCCTTTATCGCCGACGCCGCGCTGCTCGACGCCCACGCGTGTGGCATCGTCGATACTGAAGCGCGCGTCATTGATCCGCAGCAACGCGTGATTCTTCGCGCGGCAACGCCGCTGATGATGATGGAACCAGATGGTCGACGAGGGTGTTCGGTGCACGTCGGCGTGTCGCAAATTGAATACCAAACGTTAACGCCGCGCGACGCGTGTTCGCCGTACTACGCCACGTCAGCACATCTCAGTGTCGTTGCTGGACGAGTGTCGTATACGTTCGCGCTCACTGGACGCGCAGAGGCGATCGATACCGCGTGTTCGTCGTCGCTCGTCGCCGCCCGAAACGCGAGCCGAGGCGCGGATATCAACAGTCACACTGAGTTCCACGCGCACGCGCTCGCCGGCGGCGTAAATTTAATGTTTGACGTGGCGTGGACGATCGCGTGTGACGCAGCGAACATGCTTGCGAGCGACGGGAGGTGCAAAACGTTCGACGCTGAAGCGGATGGGTATGTGCGCGCTGAGTTTTACGCCCTCGTAAAATTAACGCTCGCCGTCGGCGACGCGCGCAGCGGCACCCGCACCGAAACTGGCGTCGTTGAACTCGCACACGTCGCCGTAAATCAAGACGGTCGTTCAAGTTCATTGACTGCGCCGAATGGTCCGTCGCAAACGCGTGTGATTCGAGAGGCGTACGCGGGACCGCGAATACCCGTCGAGTCGGTGTGTCTCCACGGCACCGGGACGCCGCTTGGCGATCCCATCGAGCTCGGCGCGCTTCGTTCAGCCGCAGCCGAGGCGGCTACCGATGACGAACGTTGGACCACCGTCATGCGCGTGTGCGCGGTGAAATCATCGATCGGGCACAGCGAACCCGCGAGCGGCGTCGCCGGGATGTTGTGCGCCGTCGAAAGCCTCAGCCATAAGACGATACACGCGATGATTCACGTCCGCGCGCTCAACGCGCATCTCAACGCCGCCGCGTCTTCGGTGGTGCATGCAACAGTCGTGCCGAGAATCGTCGCGGGTTTCATCGGCGCGTCGTCGGCGTCGGCGTCGGCGTTCGCGTTTCAAGGCACAAACGCGCACGGATTGGCTCGCTCGCGTTCGTCTTCGTCTTCGGTCGTGGGTCGTACTGCAAAGCCGCACGGTGCGTCGTCGTTTTGGTTGGATGAACGCGCACACTGGCTCGCTCGGCGTAATCATGCGTGGATACGACGCGCGGATGTCGCGTATGGACGAATTCTCTACGTTGCTCGAGCGGCTCGCGGATGTCAAAGGCGCGACGCCGGCGGGACGCGCACCGCATCGCTGCATCATCACGTCATCCACGGCCGAGCCATCGCGCCTGCGACAGCGTTGATTGAATTGTTTCTCGAATCTGCGATGGATGGGTCGCGAAGCGTGGGATCCGACGTGGTCATTCCGCACCCGCTACGACTGAGCGCCGAAGACGACGCCAAAGACGCCGAAGACGTCGTGATTCATGTATTGGTGCGCAAACACGACGGTCGCGCATCCGTCACCACAGGACCGTTGTGTCGGCCTCATACGCATTTATTTGGCCGCATCGTCGTCGTACACGTCGTTGATTCGCGGGTTCGCAGCTCGTCATTCGCATTCGCGCGCGACGTCAAAGTTGGAATTCGACGACGTCAAAAACACGCACTCTCGGCAAAAATCGCGCGCCGCGCGCCGCGTGACTGCGGGCTCCACGTCGACGTCTATGCGCTCGATGCCGCAATTCACCTCGCCGAAGGCGTGTTACAACATCGGCGACGACGCGACGATGACGATTGGTGTCCCGCGGCGCGCGTGCCCGCCGCGCTCGCCGCCGTGCGTCCCGCGCCTCGGACATCATCGTCGTCGTCATCAGCGGCGGCGGCGAGTTCCTCACGTGCGTCGTGCGCGTGTCCGCGCGGTATCGCGCTCGATGCGCGCGTCGTGCACGAGCATTGGATGCCAGACGTCGCCACGCTTGATGGATTAGACATTAGGCCACCGCGAAGAATGACGTCTTCGACAAAGACAAAGACAAAGACAAAAGCAAAGACGACGAAGACGACAAAGACAACCATGTACGTCACGAGAGCACGCACCACCGATATGACACCGTCTCGTATTTTCTCGCATGGAAACATCGCGCGCGGCGTTCGCGCGCCGATGACACATGTGAGCGCCGCGCGAGCCACGGCTTCGCTGACGCAGCGTTTCGCCGCCGAACGACGCGTCGTCAATCGCATCGCCGTGCGCACAACGACGCGAACAGCCGGTGGTAATGTAATGTGCGGTGCGATGCGTTCGGCAGCACATGAAATCACGTGTGCGATATCGTGTGTCGACGTGCACGCATCGCAGGTGAACGCACCGACGGATGTAGACGACGGGGACGTATGGACGACGCCGACTGAGGCGTACGGCGCGCGATCCATTCGAATGCTCGACGCGGCATGTGTGCGTCGCGACGGCGGCGGCGCGCGCAGCGCTCGACATGAACTACGTTGGCGCGACTGCACGATTCGCGCGCGCGAATCGCGACGACGAGTGATGATATTCGGTGGATTGGGCGCGCTCGGCCGCCGCTGCGCTCAAAGCGTCTTTTCGCCCGCGGCGTCAGACGTGCGTCTCATCGGACGTTCGGGAAGATCGCGCGCGCGCATATGCGCCGCATCAATCAACAATGCGATGATGACTGCGGTTCGCGCCGACTACGTGATGCGTGAGGAAGGACGATATACGATGCCATCGTGCGACGTCGCGCTCTACGCCGGCGGCGTCCTCGCCGACGCGGGAACGCCAAACGTCACGTACGGCAATCTCATGACCGTCTGCGCGCCAAAAACTCACATTTCGGACGCAATAACGATGGCTCGAGCACCTAGTATGCATGTGTTCTTTAGCTCGGTCACCGCATTGCTCGGGAACGCCGGACAGACGGCGTACGGGGCGGCGAACGCGCATTTGGACGCGCGCGCTTTGGCCACGTCTCGCGCGGGCGTGGACTGCGCGAGCGCGCAATGGGGCGCCTGGGGCGGTGGCCAAGGCATGGCGGCGCACGTCGAGGCGCGCATGAAAACGATTGGTATCGGTGTGCTCGACCCGGTCGTTGGCGTCGCGGCTTTGAGGCGGATCGTGAGCGGCGTCTGGGTGAGTACGAGGATTATGAGCGTGAGCGCCTTTGATTGGCAGCGGTACGCGAACCGGCATGCAAGTGTTTTCGCCGCGTCAGCGTTTTTGAAGCACGTCGTCGTGCGTGATTCCGTCGATAAACATTCGCGCAGTGCGAGTAGTGACGCCGAAGACGATCGCGCACGCGTCTCGGGTGCGCCAAAAGTCGGAGCTTTCAGAGACGACGCGCGGGACGTCATCCGCGACGCCGTCGTCCGCGCGCTCGGCCATCCGCCGACGAGCGACGACGCACCATTTTTCGAGCTCGGCATGGATTCACTCGGCGCCGTGGAGTTTACTACTGCGCTTGAGCAGGCTTTGGGCGACGTGGCGTGTCCGGCGACGTTGGTGTTTGATTATCCGACGCCCAAGGCGCTCGAGCGGTTCATCGTCGCCGCTCGAAGAGGAGAAGGAGACAGAGAAACACGACGCGCCACAGCGACGGTGACCGCGCCCGTGACCACAACGGTGACTGCGAATGAGAGCAATCTGAACCCTGCGTTCACCATCGTCGTCGCGGCGACGCGTAAGGACGTTCCGGGGCGCCACCGCGGGGACGATGGCGTGACCCGCGTCGACGAGCGATGGTCCCCGGGCACCCTCGCAACGCCCATGTTTAGCGGCTTTGTCCTCAATGCCGACATTTGGCGCGCATTTGACGCCGTGGCGTTCGGTATGCAGCGCGCCGAGGTCGTCGTGATGGATCCGCAGCAAAGACTCGTGCTCACGCACGCCGTAGACCTCGCCGTCTCGACTACGTCATCGGCTGATCATGGACGGCGTCGTCAGTCGATTGACGACGCAGCTCTACGCGCTCACAAAAACGCAATTATCGTTGCGGACGACATAGGTGTCTTCGTCGGCGCCGCGACGTGCGATTACCGACGTCTCGTCATCGACTACGGATACGCACAAAGTCCATTCATATCCACTGGCGCGGCGTTCGTCAGCGTCATTCCCGGGCGCGTGTCGTTCGCGCTCGGATTCTCAGGCCCATCTGTGGCGATAGACACCGCTTGTTCGAGTGGACTCACCGCGCTCCATGTTGCCTCTGCGTCATCGTCGTCGGGTTCCATCGTCGCCGGCGTCAACGCGCTGTTTGACTGCGCCACGAGTGCGATGTTTGCCCGCGCCGGCATGCTCGCGAGCGACGGGCGATGTAAAACGTTCGATGCGTCGGCCGATGGGTACGCACGCGCCGAAGCTGGAACCACGCTGGCGTTACGGCGTCAACAGGCGACGTCAGCGTCGGCGTCAGTCATCATCGTCGGCGCGTGCGCAGTGAACCAAGACGGTCGAAGCTCATCGCTCACCGCCCCGAATGGCCCATCGCAAACGTCGTGTATACGAGCGGCGATGCGCGCGACATTGGCGGCATCATCGAATAATGCAAACGCGGCGCGGCGCGGATGCGAGGCGCACGGTACTGGAACACCGCTCGGGGACCCAATTGAAATCGCCGCCGCGCTCGCCACATTTGACGCGAGCATCGACGTCGAAGCCGCAAACGCATGCCCCACACTCGCGACGAAAACCACCACGGTCATCATCGGCGCGACGAAAGCATCTGTAGCACACGCAGAGTCGCCGTCGGGGTTGATTTCGCTCGTCGATGCGTGCGAAACGTTGATGACGCGTGTTCGAGTGGGAACGCCGCACACGCGAGCGCTCAATCCGTACGTGACGCGCGCGTTTGACGCCGCCGCTCCGACAACAGCCGTGCCCGTCGTGCCTCGCACGCGCATCGCCGCGACGCGTGATATATACGGAGTGTCGGCGTTTGCGTTTCAGGGCACGAATGCGCACGGTGTGGTGTTCGGTTCGGGGCGAGGACACGGAGGCGTCGCGAGGACGCGAACAGACACATGGGACGCCAGGGACACGTGGTGCTGCTCGCCGCCATGCTCGGCGTCACATGGCTCGCCTCGCATTCCACTTGCCGCCGATCGCGTGATATTTGTAGTTCGCGCACAGTACGATGCGTGTGGCGATCATTGCGTGCGCGAGCGTGCGATATTCCCCGCTGCTGGGACGATGGAGCTCGCTAGCGGCGCTTTGACATCCGCCCGCGACCGCGGCGTCGAGCGATGCGTCTTCATCGCCATTTTACCCGTGAACGAAGCATTTACAATGGTGTGCCACCTCGTCACGTCTGGCATCGATGTCGCGCGTCTCGATGGGTCGCGCGCCGCACGGGCGCAGACATTGCGCGCGACGCCGCGCGTCGAGTCTCGACGACGAGCGCTCGGAGCGATGTCATCCGCGTCTGCGCCTACGGTTCACATGACCGTCGTCGTTCGCGCCGTCATCGCTCGCGCTCGCGGCGATTCGCGCGCCGGGGAAATTGACGCCGCGTTTCACGCCATCGCCGCCACTTGGCGCGTGAATGACGGCGCGAAAACGTTACGCATCCCGGCGACGACTGAGGCGTTTCGGCTCGACGCGGCGCAGACATTTGGTGGCCACGCGTCTGACATCCATCGCGCGTTATCGATGAGCTCTCACGTCTCTCGCGACATGTATACGCGGCAACTGCGCACGAAATGTATCGAGCGTCGTGTGCGCGGTGCGTCAGTGCGCACGTGTGCGTACGTGTGTCGACGCCGTCGAGTAGCTGCGGGCAGAGCGCCGATGGTTCGAGCGAGCCAAGGCGCGCGAACGCCAAACGCGAGGCGCGTTCTCTCAGCACTCCACGCGCCGTGGACGTTTTCGCGCGCAAGGGTGACAGAAGATGGCGTGTCTTATGGTATTTACGCCGCGATGCGATCGGTGGCGCTGGAAACGGCGACGATGAGTCGGGTGGAGCTCGACGGAGCCGAAACGAGTCGCGCGAGCGTTGAACAGCTTTGCGCGGCAAAGGCGACGCGCTCGCATCGTCATCGTCGCCTCGGCGCGACGCTCTCACTGACAAGGGATGTGAATGTGGTTCGATATTGTGAGTGCATGGTGATTATGGGTGGTACGGGCGCGCTTGGGTCGTGCTTTGCGCGCGATTTCATGCCCGCGCGATTCTCAGTCGTCCTCGCCTCGTCCCGCCGCGGCCGAGCGCGTATACTCCCATGGACCTCGTGCGGCGAAAGACTGCTGTGTATTCACACGGGAGTGGTGCAAGCATTGCTAACAACGAAGTTTTCACGCGATGCATCGACGGTTGTACACGCCGCGGGAATATTGGCAGACGCGGCGTGGAGAACCATAGCGGCGAGAGCCGCATTTGCGAGCGTGAGCGCCAAATGTGGCACATTTTCGCAGCGCGCCGATGACGACAGTCGTCACGCCATAGCGCATGTCGCTGTGTTTACATCAATTGCGTCGTGCATCGGTTCGTTGGGCCAAGCAGTGTACGCGGCGGCGAACGAAATTCTCGACGCGCGATGCGAGGCTGGAGCTCGACGGGGCGAGCCAACGCGCGCGGCGCAATTCGGACCGTGGGCGACGTCGTCGCGCGGTATGGCGACGGGCGAGACGCAATCACGACTAGCGTCACTAGGCATGCCGTCTATGGTGCCTGCGGACGCGATGGCGATGTTTGCGCGCACATCTATGTATGAGACGTCTTTGACGACGACGTGCATCGCTCGCGTGGATTGGAACGCGTACGTGCGCAACTCAGGTCGCACGCGCGATGCGGCGCTGTTTGAACATCTCATTAATTTCAGTGACGATGAAATACACGTCGACAAGACGTCCCCAAAACCGAAGCCGGCGTTTCAGCAGCCGAATTGCGCATCAAAGCAGCCGACGGCGACGTCGATGGATGACATTCTACGCAACGTGTGCGGTATCATCGAACGTACCGTCGGTGCCGCATCGATACCGGCGGCGAAAATCAACCCGAACGCACCACTCATGGATGTTGGTGTGGATTCTGTGTCGTCTACGGAACTCGCGAACGCGATATCGCAAGCGTTTCACGTGTCGCTGCCCTCGACGGCGATTTTTGACTACCCAACCGCTCGGGCGCTCTCGACGCGCGTATTCAATGAAACCCGCGTGCAATCCGCATCAATGATAGCGAAAGATCCACCACTAGTCAGTGGTATGACACCGATGACGCCGCACGCGCCGCCAGCGACGACAGTGATATGCATCCACGCGCGGTGCTCTACGGAATCCATCGACGCCGACGCCGTTCGGCCCATCTCTCGCAAACGTTGGGACATCGACATCATGCGTCAATCAAACCACGCCAACGTTCCAGCGACGTTCATGACTCACATGTCCAACATCGATGTCTTCGACGCCGGTGTGTTTGGCGTACACCGCGATGAAGCCGCGCGGTGCGATGTCCAACAGCGATTACTCTTGCGCGCGGCGCTCGACGTCTTCGGTGGCTCTGGAGAAATCTCAAAATCGTCATCGTCGTCGTTGACGGGCGTATACGTCGGTATTGCGAGTCGCGATTATGCCGAACTTGCCGCGCGCGCATCGTTGGCACCATCTGCGTACGATGCGACGAGTCATTTCATATCTGTTGCGCCCGGCCGAGTGTGCTTTACGTTTGATTTCGCCGGCGCCGCCATCGCCGTAGACACAGCATGTTCCTCTGCACTCGTCGCCGCGCACCACGCGCGCGTGGATATGGTTGTTAAAAACAGTATTCTAGGTGACGTGCTCGTGTGCGGGGTGAATGTGATTCTCTGTCCGCGCGTGACGGAGCAATTCCATCGGGCGAGGATGCTGAGCCCAGAGGGACGATGTAAGACACTCGACGTCGCCGCGGATGGATACGTGCGCGCTGAAGCGAATCGAGCCGTGCGTCTGTGTGCGCGTAAAGACGGTGATGATGACGACGACGCAAACGACCACGTTGGCTTTGAACGCCGGTCGATGTGGTTATCGCTGACGGTGCGCGGGACAGCCGTCGGGCAAGACGGACGAAGCTCGGCGCTCACCGCCCCAAACGGTCCGGCGCAATCGAACGTTATCGCCGCCGCCATGCGCGGTCACGCAGGCGATAACGCTAATTTACATGATTTGTTGTTATCGTTGCATTTGCACGGCACGGGCACGCCGCTGGGTGATCCAATTGAAGTCAACGCGCTGCCCGCCGACGACTCCCCGACGAGGCTCGAAGCGTCAAAGAGCTTCATCGGGCACGCCGAACCTGCGTCGGGGATTGTGTCCATCACCGCTGTCATCGCGCACAACGCACATTTCATCAGCGTTGGCGTGCGCGGATTGGCAACGGTGAATCCGTACGTTGCCGTCGTCGTCGTCGCGCAGACACATTCGATGGCTCTGGGTGGCGGGACGTCGGTTGGACGACATCGCGCGGGTACATACTTTTCACGCGCCGGCACGAGCGCATTCGCATTTCAAGGCACGAATGCGCACGTGAGTCTAATTTTGTCGCCGTCAGTTGCGCGTGTCGGGCGAATCACCACAGCGCAGTCGCACTGCGCGACGATGGACGCTCGGCGCGCGTGGTGCGTACCATCCGTGCGCGCGGCGCCGTTCATCGCTGTCGCCATCGCGCGACCGCGCAATATCACCTCACCACCCTGCACGTTGACGTTCACGGCACACGCCATGGCGTGCGTCAGCGCCAAAGACCACACCGTGCGCGCGCGCGCACTATTTCCAGGCGCAGGAATGCTTCGAGCCGCTGTCGCCGCCGGACGCCTCGTCCTCGACGACGCTCCGCTCGCTGCCACATCGTGCGCCATTCCAACGTCTCTGCACATTTCCGCGAAACTTTCATTTCACGTGACATTGAATGCTCGTTCGGGGGCGCTGGCGATGCGCGGCGGCGCGACGATGACGATGACGTGCTTTCTTTCGCCAGTGACCGTTCACGTTCCTCAACCGACGTCGCGCGGCGGGTTCGCCTTTGCAAATCGTCGCGCGACTAGCCACCAAAATCGTGCGGCAACGATCACGCGCCCTCGCGCAAACGCCGATGACATCACATCTTACATCGCCGCCGTGGATGGCACGATGCAGCTCGCGGCGGCGACGACGTCGAGGAGAAACCTGACGCTTCGCGTCCCAGTGGGCTGCGCCGCGTACGTCGACGGCGGTTTCACCACCCGCGTCTCCTCCGCGGCGTGCATCGCACCAACGACGTCACCAGCGACGACACAACATCATCTCAACTCGCGAGCATGCATCGTCGATTTATGCGCCAAAGCATTCGGATCGATGATGACGACGATTGACGCAGAATCCGGTCGCCGCCCGCCCGCCCGCGCGTACGCAGCGACTGTCGCGGCGACGCCCTCGCGGCGACCAGCGTGTCCATCGCTCGCGACAACACCCCGCGATGCGACACGAACGACGACATCCATCATCGCGTCGTTTCAATGCGCTAAACCTCTGCGATGGTTTTCGACGCGCGGCGCGACGTACGCGGATGGACTATTCAAGTCGCTCGAGCTCGAGGACTCGGCTGAGAAACATCCGTCGGTTGAATTCAACGACGGCGACGTGGTCGAATTACGCGCGCATGCCGCCGTGCGACGCACCGACGTTCGACGACGTCGTTCTCGAATGCAACCACCGGCACGGGCCAAGGTGCGTGTGCTCGTCGTCGGTGGATTTGGAGGCGTCGGCGCGCTCGCGGCTCAAATGTCGCGTCCCGAATGTCGTCTCGCGCTCGTCTCCAGAACCGCACGTGCGACGTGGTTCCACGACGACGGTGACGATGTGACGTGCGCAATGGCATGTGATGCCGCGGCGCGCACGGACGCCCTGGCGGATGCGGACGTGGTACTCTACGCCGGTGGAGCGTTAGCCGACGGAGCGCTCGCGAGACATTCCGCTCGACGCGTCCGCGTCGTCTTCGCCCCAAAATCCATCGCCGTCGCGATGCGCAGCGACGAGCGCGCGGCGACGCCAACGCGCATCATCACATGTTCATCCATCGCCAGCGCGTTCGGCGCGGCTGGGCAGGGGAATTATGCCGCGGCGAATGGTGCCATGGACGTCGACGTCGCGAGGCGCAGAAACGCCGGCGCGGATGCGCGCTCGGTCCAATTCGGACCCTGGGCCGACGTCGGCATGGCGACGCGGCACGCGCACACGTTCAGAAGATTACAACACATGGGTATCTGGGCGCTGCGCGCGCGCGAGGGCGTGGCGGCGCTATGGCGCGTCACGTGTCGCGCGAATATCATCGCTGCGGCGCTCGACGTCCACGCGTTGGCTCGCGGCTTCGCGGGATTTAGAACATTCTTTCCCTCGGCGCACACGCGTCGTCACGTCGAGCCGAAACACGACGCGTCGAATGCGTTGCCCTCGACAGTGCTCGATGAGCGCGCGATTCGCGCCATCATCTCGACGTGCGTCACTCAGGCACTCGGAACGACGCTCGGCGTCGACGACCCGTTGATGCAGCACGGATTGGACAGTTTGTCCGCCGTCGACTTGCGTGGCGCCGTGTGCACCGCTCTGGCGCGTTCCGACGCGCCGAGCACGATATTTTTCGACTACCCCACCATCGCGAGCGCCGCCAAGGCGCTGGCCGCGACGTCGTCGTCTTCGTCGACGACGACGACATCCAAAGTCAAAGTCAACGCCGTCGCGAGACGTCCCGAGCCAACCGAACCGCGCGTCTCCGCCGCGGCGTCCGGATGCGCCCACGACGCCACCCCCACCGCCGATGCCGTCATGAAAACCCCACTCGCACGGCGATTCGTCGACGCGCACAACGATCCAATCAACGCGTTCGGCGCGTACGCACCGACGCATGTGATTCAACGCGTCGACGCGAGTCCATTCGAGCCGACGACGTCGGTTGAAATGCGCGCGTGCGATCCGCGACAGCGCCTGCTCATCCGCGCCGTCGTCGTCTGTCGCGCCATCGCACCGATGGATGACACGCATGATATTGGGTCGTATATTGGTGCTTCGGGGAAAGACTATGGAAATCTTATACGAATCGTCGGCGCGCCCGTGGACGCGTACGTGGGCGTCGGCGCTGAGGCGAGCTGCTGCGCGGGCAGAATTGCATTTATATTCGCCTTGCGCGGCCAGGCGCTCGTGATCGACACCGCGTGCTCGTCATCGCTCTGCGCCATGGCGCTCGCGAACGAAGCCATGCGCGGTGCTGGAAGAATCGCCGGCGCGTGCGTGGGCGGGGCATCGATTATGTGCGCGCCCGACACGCATTCGGCGCTCGCGAGCGCCGGCATGTTGAGCCCGAATGGACGTTCAAAGACATTCGACGCCACCGCCGATGGCTATGGGCGCGCCGAAGCCGTGGACGTGATTACTTTTGATGCGCGTGGCGATCACGGACGATGCCCTCAGGGCGTGGTTGTGGCGTCGGGGCGGATGAATCAAGACGGCCGAAGCGCGTCGCTCACGGCGCCGAGCGGAGCGGCGCAGCGGGACGTCATCCAATCCGCGTTGATCTTCGCCGACGCGTCATACGCGACGGCGGTCATGGTGCTGTACACGCACGGTACGGGAACTGCGCTCGGGGACCCGATCGAAATGAACGCCGCGACGGCGGCGTACGGCGACGTGTGTCGCGCGCTCGAGCCGCGGGCGTTGAAATCCTGGCGCGGCCACGCCGAACCCGCGAGCGGGACCGCCGCGCTCGCCCGCATCATCCATGCCCTCACCCGCGACGCGCGCGCAAATGAAGGCGTGTGTCATTTACGTCGCGTGAATGCGCACGTGGGCGAGGTGTTTGCGACGGCGCGCGTGGTGGATGTTGGATTGGCGCGACAGACGCGAATGAGCGCCGGATGGATGTCGACGTCGGCGGCGAGCGCGTTTGCGTTTCAAGGTTCAAATGCGCACGTCATTCTGCGTACGACGAATGCGTGCGTGAATGACGTGCGCGTGGTCGCACATGCAGCGTGTGTGGTTGAAGATAGACGCACGTATTGGCCGCACCACGGCGGAGAGTCGATGATGATGCGCGTAGACGCGCGTTTGGACTCTGCGGCGTTGAGGTTTACGTCTCATTCGTCATCGTCGATGTTCGAATGCATCGTCGCAGTTGCCGAAAGAGCGTTCGATGCTAATGGTCGTATCATTCGTGCCTTCGTCGCGACGACGACGACGTCGACGTGGCACATGGAGATGAAAACAGTCAGCGCCGTGGCGTATTCGAGTCGCGGAGCCATTCGAGCCGAATCGTGTCGCGCGTACGCGGAACGTTTCATATCTTCGTCAGCACGCACGGCGGCGGCGCGCTGGTGGGCGTGGACTGTCTCGCGAGACATCACGCGCATCGCGCGCGCGGAATCTGGCGCGCCGTGGTGTCAACGCGTGCGAAGCGTCGACGTCGCGCGCGCGACGACTGACCAACCAACCGCGGCGTCGGTTGGCGTCGAACGGGGAACCGAATCGTCATCGCATTGGATCGATGTTCGCGACGGCACGGTGGTGTTCAGCGCGCGCGGTGTCGTTCGCGACGACGACGAGTGTTGCGATGACGTGCGGCGGCGGCGACGAGTTTGTAACGCGTCGATGACGCGTCGCGTAACGTACGACGTACTGGATGAAAGCGCGACGCCTCGCGAATGTCGCCTCGTCGGCGCCGCCTTGAGCGCCGCGCAACTCTACCAAGACGCGGTACGAACGGCAACGACGACGACATATGATGCGTTGAATGCTATATTCGCGTGTGCGCGAGCGGAACGTGGCGAAGAAGCGACGACGACGCACGGAACCGTGCGCGACTCGGCGCTCGTGCCACCGCGCGCGCGACACCCGCATCCTACGCGCGGCGGTGTGCAGATTTTAGGCGGCACGGGTGGTCTCGGTGTCGCCATTGCGCGCGTGTTGCTTGCATCCGATTGCGACGTGCGTCTCGTCGCCCGTCGCGGCCGCTGTGGGTCGTCGCCGTTACTACATGACGGTTCGTATTCTCCCTCTCCGCGTCGCGTCGTCACCGCATCGAGCGCCGACGCATCTTCCCGAGCCGACGTCAACGCCACCGACCTCCTCGCGAGTCGCCAGCACTTCCGCGTCGTCCTCCACGCCAGTGGCGTTCTCCGTGACGCCGCAGTACGCAACCAAACGCACGACGCGTTACGTCGCGTCTACGCTCCGAAACTCACGCTCTCGCGCGTCGTCCTTCGACAGAGCGACGCCGCTCCGCCCGCATCTCGCGTCTTCTTCTCCAGCATCGCCGCCTCCGTGCTCGCTCCGGGACAGGCAAATTACGCCGCCGCCAACGCCGCGCTCGATGCGTACGCGCTCGATGCGTACGCGAGTGGATTAGACGTGCGCTCCATACGTTGGGGCGCGTTTGACTACGCCCGAGGCATGGCGAGCGCAAGCGGGACGACCGAAGCGCGGCTCGAGCGCGTCGGTTTGCGCGCGCTTCCATTCGACATTGGCGCGCACATCTTAATGCGCGTCATCTCGCACGCGAACGACGGTGCGCGGCATCCGTGCGTCGTGGTGTCGCCGATGATTGAACGACGACGCGACGCCGAGCCGACGACACGCGGAACGCCGGTGTCCAATCCACACGTCGTCATCGCCACCGCGCTCGATGTCGTGCGGGACATCGCGCAATCACTCGTGGGTAAATCACTCGAGTGTTCAGCGCCGATGATGGATGCTGGGCTGGATTCTATTGCGAGCGTCGAACTGCGCCGGCGCGTGTCGAGCGCGTGCGACGTGGATTTGCCGGCGACGGTGGCTTTTGATTTCCCGACGATAGACGCCCTCGCCGCGTACGTGGATTCAAAACGCAACGCGACGACGACGCAGACAACAACGAGGCATGGTACGACGCGCGTCGTCGTAGATGATGCGCCTAGGTTGACGATGGCGTTCGCGGTCGTCGCGCGCGCCGGACGATTTCGTCCCGTGGCTGACCCGGCGACGCGCGTGCCAGTCATCCGATGGACCATCGAACCCACACCCGCCGCCGACGCCGACGCAGGTATGCGATTTGGTGTGTTTCTACCGCGCGTCGACGCATTCGACCGCGCGTTATTCGCATTCACGAGCATTCACGAAGCCGAACGTGTTGACCCGCAACATCGAGGATTTCTCGAATGCGTCTTTGAATGCGCGACATCAACGCCGTACGGCGATGATACCAACGTCATCGTCGCCGTCGGCGCGCAGCACATGGAATATTCTACGCTCTATGCGCCGTACATCGCACCGAGCGCGCATTCGGCGACGGGAAGCGCATTGAGCGCGTGCGCCGGGCGGACGTCGTATACGTTTGGCTACGTCGGCGCCTGCTTCGCCGTCGACACCGCGTGTTCGGCATCGCTCGTCACCGTCCACATCGCCACGCATGCGGCGACGGCATCGTGCACGTTTGCAATGTGTGGCGGTGTGAATTACCTGTTGAGCAAGCGGACGAGCGACGCCATCGCGGCGGCGCGGATGCTCTCGAGCGACGGGCGGTGCAAGACGATGGATGCCCGAGCCGACGGCTACGGACGCGCGGAATCCGTCGCCGCCATGGCGCTCATGCGATGGCGACGGCATCCACAACCAGAGCACAACGCGAAAAAGACAACGACGAGTGACGCGACGACGACGACGACGACGACGATGATGGTCGTGCGAGCGTCGGCGTGCGGGCAGGATGGTCGGTCCGCGGCGCTCACGGCGCCGAATGGCGCCCAACAGCGCCGCGTCATGCGCGACGCGTACACACTCGCGCACATCGATCGCATTCGCGCGCGTGAGGTCTCTATGCACGGTACTGGAACGCCTCTCGGTGACCCGATCGAATGCGGGGCGATTGCGGAGACATTCGGCGATGACATGTCGACATCGCGCGTCGTCGTGGCGTTGAGCGCGAGTAAGACGTCGGCGGGACACGGCGAAGCCGCCGCCGGGGCCATCGCGCTCGAACGCGCGTGTGCGGCGTGTGATGCGGTGATGACACCTGTCATTGTGGGATTAGCGCGCGTAAACGCGCACGTGGAACGGGCGTTTGCGCGCGAAAGTGATGGTATTGGATGTGTGGCTATCCCGCGGACCGCCGTCGGCGGCGCGACATTGACGTCGTCGGAGGAGGACATCTCGCGCGTCGTCGGGTGCTCGGCGTTCGCATTCACGGGCACAAACGTCCACGCGGTGTTGTGCCATCATCGTCGTCATCATCAGCGCGGCGCGACGAGCGCGCGCGGGGCGCCGGTGGTGTACGCGAGGGAATCGTTGTGGTTGGCGCCGACGCCGGCGCCGGCGCTCGAGGCGGCGGCAGACGTCGCGCTCGATGTCCATCGTGTCGTCATTCGCGCCAAGCGCGCTGAAGGCGCCGCGGTGTTTTCGTGCGAAGCCGCGGCGAGGTTGATGTTTGCATGCGCGGATGCGCTGGGGCCGCCGCGTCGCGACGCGCGCGAGCGTATGGCCGCGCTCGACGTCGTCGTCGGCAGCCGCGGGACATCGAGTGGGTCTTCTGACATGTCGCTCGTCGTCAACGTGCGCTCTGGGCGCGTGCGCGCGAAAGACGCGGCGTATGCTCGCGTGTGTCGAGCGACGACGCGCGGGCGCGGGCGCGGTGCGGTGCGCATGGTGAGGTGGAATCTGGTGCGCCAGATGGGCGGCGGTCGCGCGTTGACTCGGCATCGAGGCGACGTCGGCGTCGGCGTCGGCGTCACTCAAGGTTCATTGCCAACGTCAGCCATCGCAGCATACGTAGGACGCACGATGGAGTCATTGTCATCGCATGTTGATGACCACGACGGCGGTGGGTTGAGAGAGATGTCGACGGCGTTCGGCGAGGAGACGATGGTGAGTTTCACGGGCGAAACCGCGCTCGGATGTCAAACGTCGCCAAAAAGATCAATACCGCGACGAGTCGATCGACCGAATGCCGTCTTTCCGATGACGACGCCATCGCGTGATGTCGTGAATATAGCGAGCGTCGTGTACGACGCGCTTCGCGACGTGTTCGGGGAAGATGTCGGCGCGAAAGATGATTTAATGGCGATGGGCGTGGATTCCATAGGCGCCGTGGAATTGGCGACGACGTTGAAGCGCGCGATTAAAATTGATGAGGATATCGACGTTGCGACGTTAGCCACGCAGCCGACGCCGTTGAAGATGATTGCGTATTTGGAGCATCTCGTGTCGAATTCGAATCCGTCGTCGATGTCGACGACGACGACAAAGACGGCTTCAAACGCAAAGGCAAACGTGGACATGGTGAAATGCTTAAAGTCTCAGGCGACAACGCCAAATGCGCTCTTTCTCGGTGCACCCGCGTTTGGGGATGGTCCACTGGCGTACATGAAACTTGTTGACGCACTTTCACTCGGCGCACACCCAGTATTGACGCTTGAACGCGATACGACAGAGCAGCCGTGGCCGGATGCGGCCAACGCGCACGCATTTGCCATGCACGCGCAACAAGACGATGATTCGCCAATCATACTCGGCGGACACTCTTTAGGTGGCGTGCTCGCGATCGAGAGCGCGTTGGTGTTGGAGAATGTTTTAGATCGCACCGTGTCGCTGTGCTTTTTGTTCGACGCGCCGCATCCGGTACAGTTCAAGTCGGATTGGAACGACATCCCCGACGAAAATACCACCGACGACGACGAGAGTCCCGATAACGAAAGCACGGGATTGATGTATATGGAAGTCGCGCTTTCGTCGTTTCATTTCGACACCGTCGCCGCGGGTTGGCAAAATCTCTCACGAGAAGAAAAGTACGCGATGTTCGAAGACGTCGCGCATCAGGCGCTCGGCCGCGCGTTCAACGCCAGAGAACTGGACGAGCAAATCAGTAAAGGTCCGTACGCGGCGCAATGGAACAGCGGTATGAACCAGCTCGAAGATGGTTCTATCGATTCCGGCGCTTGGCGCATGCTTCGCGGCGTCGAAGCGGATCCAGCGTTATCGAGCCGAGTCCCGCGTAAAATGTTCTCTCGCGTCCGAGGAAAAGTCATTCATTACAAAGCCGGCACCGAAAGTTCCGCACTTTTCGAAACCGATTTACGCCTAGACGCGCACGGTGGGTTGTTACAATCCGTGAGCGGGTACGTGTGGCCGTTGGCGTGCGATCACGTCGAAATCGTACACTGCGCCGGGTCGCACATGAATTTGATGACGTCGGAGAGCAACGGAGGAGATTTAGACGAAACAATCGTACCGCACATGCGACAGCAGCTCGCGAGCGAATGGGATGATTTGGGCCATCACGCAAACGCTCGAGTGCGCGCAGATGTGCCGTGGATACAAAGCATTTGGCACCCTGAGCTCGGATTATCCATGTCTGCGTCGCCGTCGCTCGTATTTGGCTCACACGGTCGCCAGACCGACGCCACCGACGACGACGACGACGATGCGAGCCCAGGATTAACGCAAGCCATCGTGCGTGCGGTGGATTGTGAAGAATATTTCGACGCATGCGCGTTCGGGTTGAACCACGACGCGGTTTGGACGGTGGAAAACCATGTCCCGCGCGTGTGGCTCCTCGTCGACGTGCTCGCCGACGTCGAACGCTGGTCATTTGCCTCATTTGCTTCCACGCTTCCCGTGCACGGCATTCATCTTCCACGCACGATTTCGGCACACGTCGCGTCATCATCGTCGTTGAATGACCAGTATACGTCGAACGTTGCGGCGCGGTGCGTGAAAACGATACTGAATGCGACATCGAGCCGGCGTGCGCCCGTCGTCGTCTGCGCGCTCGCCGCGAGCGACGCCTCAGCAAGAATAGCATTTGAAATCGCCTTGCAACTCAATCGCCGCGGCTGCGGGCCGGCTATTGCGGTCGTCATTGACGATGGTTCGTCAAAGTACGAGCGCCAGCGGCGCGACGAGACGTCTCGCGCAGAATATCAAGCGCTCGCGGCGACGCTCGCGGACACGGAGCATCCCGCCGGTTGGCGCGCGCTTCCTCAATTCCTCACCGAGCGTCGTCGTGCGCGGCGATATAAGGGTGATAAAACCCTTCTCGATGCGGCAAAGGTGTTCGTACGGGCACAGCGTCCGTTGGATGTGACGCCACACGCGTGGAGTGCGGATATAGAACACGCCGTGAGGGCGTGCGAGGCGCTCGTAGACGTCGCTCGGCACGGCTTTTTTCCCAAGCTCATTCTCGCCCACGCCTTTGTGTTCGCATCGTCGCACACGTAGCTGCACGAGAGCGTGATGATGATGATGATGACAATATTAGTATTGCAATGCAACGCGCGCGCGAATTGTAATGATATATCCTTCCTATTGTTCCTGTCGTACTACTTTGTCGGGCGAACATTCGCCCAAGACGTCGCTCAAAATATTATTCTCCAAACTCGTCGGCACCGCCTCGAGCGCCTCACGAATGAGTTCCATACCCATCGGCACAGCCTCCTTGGACAATTCCGCCAAAGGCACGCACAGCGTGTACGCGATGCGTAACAAAGAATCAGCAAAGAGTTCAGGCACGGGTGGCGTCGCGCGCCTCGACGACGACCGAACCGCTTCGGCGGCGTCTCGCATCGACTGTAACGCCTCTGGCGCCTTTTTAAGCCTCGCGTACGACTCTGCGAGCACAAATCGCGCCATAACTTGTAACGGATCAACCTCAATCGCCTCCTGCGCTGTTTTAATCGCTACATCCACCTTGTCCTTGAACATGTAATCCCGGGCGTGCGCCGACAACGTCTGCGCGCGCTGCTTCCCCGTCGTCGCCGCCGCCGCTTCATACGCCATGGGCGTAAACCCCCCACCGAGTTGCTCCGCAAACGCCACGGCTTCGCCTAAATTCACCGTCGCGTGCCACCAATGCCCGGGTAAATACACCGCGGTGTTTGGCGGCTGCACGCACCATTGCACGCCCGACATGGACGCCTCGCCCCTGTGCTTCAACGCGTCCTCTAATAACATGTACCCGTACCCATGCATGCTGTCAAACACAAAATCCGGCATTGCCACCTCGGGCGCAGCCACGAGCCACAACTTGTACCCGTGCAACAGCGTCAATAACGTCGCGTCGTGCTGATGCATCGCCAATCCCGCGCCGTCGCCGCCGACGCTGAGCACCGGAATCACCGCCTCTGGCTCATCCACCGCGTGCCCCAATCGTCGCGGCACGAGTGATTTCCCGCTCGATTTCGACTTTAACCGTTTGTCACTCAACACATCTGACATGGAATCAAACACAAAGCTCACGTTCGCCACGTCATCGGTGCGCAAATACCGTTCAATGAACGTTTCGAGCGTCGTCATCCGTTCCACCGAACCACCCGCGACGATGTGATACGCCGGATGCGCGTGCTGCACCGACGTCTTCCCGCTCCGTTTCAATAACGCAGGCAAAGTAAATGCATCGCGTAACGCGGCGGTGGTGACCTTTTTCGTAATTAACCGCGGTTGGGCGCCACGAACGGCGCTCGAGACGGTGGGCGCCGACGCGAATGCGCACGCGTCCCGCTCGCGTTCGAGAAATCGCGCCCCAATCTCGCGCTGCGGTGGCAGCCATTCGTTCGCATCGCCAATGATCGCGCGAGGACCGTCGTGTTCGGACGGTGCGTCGGCCGTCATGACCACGTCGTCGCCCGTGCGCTGGGAATACCGCGCGCCAAAGATTAATCCAACAATCGCGATCACAGTCATCATCATCATCATCATCCGTCGATATCGCATCGCCTCGTTCGACGCTTTGGCCCCTGACGCACGCATCGTAGGCGGCGTCACCTTTGCGCGCGATGGCGTCGCCCGTCCATCGCTTCTCGGCGCCGCAGATCGACGCATCGTGCGCAATTGTGACGCAAAAACGAGATCGCACGACACACGCGACCGCATTCTCCGTCGCGATGCGCCTCACCGTGGCCGTGCCCTCGATCGATGGCGTCGTGAGCATCACCATCGACGGCTCGGCCACGATTGCCGATCTCAAGGCGGCGGTGGGCGCGGAACTCGACCGCGACGTGCGCGCGCTCATCGCCACGGTGGATGGACGCACGCTTGAAACCGCCTCCACGTCGTCGTCCTCCGCCTCCGATCGCTCGCTCGCGCGGTGTGGATTTAAAGATAATGATTTAGTCGCCCTCGTCGCGCCCGGAGGTGGGCACGCGGCGGCGACGGCGACGACGAACGGGTCGGGGAATTCATCCATGGGTGGGGCGCGGGCGACGAGCTCGGATGGTTCCGCGGTGGATCCCTTGGCGATGATGCGTGCGTTCGCCGCCGATCGCGTCGCGATGGAACGTTTGCGTATGTCGGATCCGTTGTTCGCGCGGGCGATCGATTCGGGGGATGTGGAGACGTTTCAGACGCGCATGCGGGAGTTTCATAGCCGCGAAGCCGAAGCGATGAGAATTCGCAACGAAGAGCTGGCGTTGTTACATAGCGATCCGTTCGACATTGAGGCGCAGCGAAAGATTGAAGAGGCGATACGTAAGGCGAATGTTGAGGAAAACATGCGGACGGCGATTGATGAAACGCCTGAAGTGTTTGGACAAGTGGTTATGTTGTACGTGGATGCCGAAATCAACGGCGTGGCGTTGAAGGCGTTTGTGGATAGCGGCGCTCAAATGTCCATCATGTCGGTGACGTGCGCGCGCAGGTGTGGTCTTGAGCGATTGATTGATGATAGATTTCAAGGAACGGCCAAGGGCGTGGGCACGCAGAAGATTTTGGGGCGCATTCACCAAGCGCCGATGAAGGTGGGCGGAACGTTTTTATCGACGGCAATCACCGTTTTGGAAAAGGAGCAAGATATTGATTTTATTTTCGGTCTCGACATGTTACGTCGGCATCAGTGTACGATTGATCTGCGCAAGAACGTCCTCGCTATTGGTTCAGCGGATGTTGAATTGCCATTTTTAGGCGAGGCGGAGATTCCACGCGGTTTCGACGGCGGCGCCTCGCCGCCCACGGCATCCGCGCCATCCGGTTCCGTCGTCGACGCTCTCCCGCGCTCGGTGAACGAAGACAAGGTATCACGATTAATTTCTCTCGGGTTCACCCGCGCTCAGGCTTTGGAGGCTTTAGAAGTCACGGGCGGCGATGTTGATTTGGCGGGCGCCATGTTGTTTGGATGATGAATTTTTGTGAATTTTTGGAATTGTTTTGAAGTTGAAAGAAAGAACTGGCTGATGTACGACTAGCGCCGCTGAAATGTTAAAACGTAAAAGTAAAACGCGAAAAACAAGGTCACGCGCCTCGCCCTTTATAACGATGCGTGAAACGTACGACTGATGACCTCCTCTTGATGCTCGCGCGAGAGCTTGATGAAATTCACCGCGTACCCCGACACACGAATCGTCAGCGTCGGGTACTTATCCGGATGTTCCATCGCGTCCACGAGCACGTCTCGCGTCAAACAATTGACATTCAAGTGTTGCGCGCCTCGAGCGAAATACCCGTCGAGCATGGCGACTAAATTTGAAATTTGCGATTCGCGCGACTTGCCGAGAGACGGCGCGGTGATGGAGAATGTGTTTGAAATGCCATCCGCGCACGACGGGTACGGGAGCTTGGAGACAGAGTTCAACGAGCACAACGCGCCATTTGCATCGCGGCCGTGCATGGGGTTGGCGCCCGGTGCGAACGCAGCGCCCGCGGGTCGACCATCTGGAGTCGCGCCTGTAGCTTTGCCGTACATCACGTTGGATGTGATGGTCAAAATGGACAGCGTGTGCGTGGCGCCGCGATGCGCGGGAGTTTTACGCAAGGCGCGAATGGTGTAATCCACCAAGAATACCGCAATGGCGTCCACGGCGTCGTCGTCGTTGCCAAACTTTGGGTACTCGCCTTCGATGGTGAAATCTTTCGTCAATCCAGTCGACGCGTCTCGCGCGACGCGCACTCGAGCGTGCTTGATTGCCGATAACGAATCCGCGACGACGCTCAATCCGGCAATGCCAAACGCCATCGAACGTGACAGCTTTGTATCCATCAACGCAAAGAAAATGGCTTCGTAACAGCGTAAATCGTGACAGGCGTGAATAACGTTCATCGTTTTCACGTACAGCGCGCACAACCAATCCATGTAAGCTTTGAATCGAATCATGACGTCATCGAATGACAAAATCTCGCCATCTCCCGGGACATCCTCAAACAACGCCGGGGCGACTTGCGCGCCGGTGATTTCATCCTTGCCGTTATTAAGCGCCATGAGCAGTAACTTTGGCATGTTGTACCGCGCGCCAAAGTATTGCATATCGGTCCCCAAGCGCATGGCAGAGACGCAGCAAGAGATCCCGTAATCATCGCTCTGTAACATTTCGCGCATCAAATCATCGTTTTCGTATTGAATCGTCGACGAGCCGATGGAGATTTCGGCGCAGAATTTCTTGAACGGTTTCGGCAGCGCCGAGCTCGACCAAAGCACGGTGAGATTGGGTTCGGGCGCCGCGCCTAGATTTCGTAGTGTGTGCAAGAAACGCCACGACGTCTTCGTCACCATGTGTCGACCATCGCCGTCGAGCGAGCATCCGGCGACGCACGTCGTCGACCATTGCGGATCGCCCGCGAAAATCTCCTCGTACGCGAGCGGCCGTAATTGCCGCACCATGCGCAGCTTTAAAACAAAATTGTCAATCAATTCCTGTGCCTGCGATTCGGTGATTTTCCCGCTCGTCACGTCGCGCTCGATGTAAATGTCAAAAAAAGCATCCACGCGCCCGAGCGAAATCGCCGCGCCGTCGTGTGATTTCACCGCGCAGAGATATCCAAAGTACGTCCATTGAATCGCCTCGCGAGCCGACGTCGCGGGCGGACCAATGTCACACCCGTACGCCTTGGCCATGTCCTTCAGCGCGCGTAACGCGCGAATCTGCTGCGTGACTTCAAACTTACACCTCAAGTCGTCCTCCGTGTCCACGGGCATCGCCTCGGCGTCCCGGGATTTATCCGCGAGCAACGCGTCGACGCCAAACAGCGCGACGCGTCGGTAATCGCCAATCAATCGACCGCGTCCGTACGCATCCGGTAGCCCAAGCAAAACGTGTGCGCGCCGCGCAGCTTTCATCTCATTCGTATACAGCGCGAACACGGCGTCGTTATGCGTCACGCACCAGTCATCCATGAACTTGGTCACGCCGACGTCAACGGCGCGCCCGCGCTCGGCGCACGCCTTCTCAATCACCCGCATGCCTCCGAGCGGTTTCATCGTCCGTTGCAGCGGCACCGGGGTTTGCATGCCGACGATAACGCAATCACTCGCGGCGTCGGTGATGTACCCGGGCCCGTGCGACGTGGCGTGCGACGGCGTGGAGGTGTCAATGTCGAGCACGCCGCCGCGTTGGCGTTCCAAGGCGAACAGCTCGCGCGCGCGGGACAGCAGTGCGAGCGTGCGCGGCGTCGGCGGTGCGAGCGAGGGTGCGAAATCGTCATCGTACGGCTGCGCGTGCTCGCGCACGAAGTCGCGCACGGTGGACATGGGGCGTGCGGCGTGGAATGCGGTCGTGCGGCGTGGTCTTGGGTGTGACGGTTCATATTCTCGACATGCATGACGACGACGACGACGACATTCAACGACGATGGAGGACGACATCGAGGACCTGGCGGACGAAGACAAAATCACCGGCTACGTGCACAGCATCGATTCCTTCACCGCCGTTGACGGTGCGGGCATCCGCTGCATATTCTTTCTCCAATCCTGTCACAAACGCTGCGTGTTTTGTTGCAACGTGGACAGCACCGACGCCGCGCTCGCGCGCGCGAACGCCTCGACGCCGACGCCGCTCGGGCGACGAATGCGCGTGCGCGAGTGCGTCGACATCGTACGACGCAATCTTGATTACTACAGCGCGTCTGGCGGCGGCGTCACGCTCAGCGGAGGCGAGTGTTTGTTACAGCCAGAATTCGCGCGCGCGGTGTGTCGAGGCGTTCGCGCGTTGGGCGTCGGCGCCTCAATCGACACCGCGGGCGCCGGCACTGATAAAGAATGGAATCGCGTGCTTCCACACGTCGATTGCGTACTGTTGTGTCTCAAGAGCGCGTTTGTCGATCGATACGTGGCCATCACTGGGACGAGCGTTGAGGAATTTGAGCTCTCGCGCCGATTCTTGC
>Ga0181602_10000425_pt1 | contig 38766 bp, 19 predicted proteins | sample 041ome_14_FD_148640 | JGI IMG/M metagenome (GOLD analysis project Ga0181602, IMG submission 148640) | Coastal salt marsh microbial communities from the Groves Creek Marsh, Skidaway Island, Georgia - 041408US metaG (spades assembly) | ecosystem: Environmental > Aquatic > Marine > Intertidal zone...
ACAGTGCGTCGACAAAATTTGTATCTGAACCGCCGCGCGACGAAAACGGAACCCAAAAAAAAACAAGATGACACCGCGCAGCTCACCGTCATTGTCGCGCACGCGCACCCGACGCCCGAACCGCCCACTCGCGCGTCGCGATGCTTCTCAGCTACATCGCCAACGCGCGCGTCGACGCTCTCGTGGGCGGCATCGACGGCTCGTCTCGCGCCGCGTGTCATAAAAACACCAACCACGCCCCGCACGTCGGCGCCTCTCGCGCCCGGTGCGCGCAGGTGCACTCCTACGCCTACACCTCTCCCACGCCGTCGATGTTCGAAACGCTCTTTCTCGAGCGGTGGTGGACGTACGTGGTGGAGCGATGGATCCCGCTGTGGGTGGCCCCGAACGCGTTGACGTGCGGCGGCTTGGCGCTGGTGGCGTGCGCGTACGGATTACTATGGATGACGTCGCCTGGGCTGGCGCACGACGCCCCTGGGATGGTGTACGCGCTCGTGGCGGTGTTGATGTTTAGTTATCAAACCCTGGATGGGTGCGATGGGAAGCAAGCGCGGCGGACGCGAAGCGGGAGCCCGTTGGGCGAGGTGGTGGACCACGGGTGCGACGCGGCGTGTACGTGCGTGTACGGGATTATTTTATGCGATATCGTTGGGATTGGGTACGATGCGAGCGCGTTGAATCGTGCGATGTGCGTTGGGATCTTGACCATGGGTCGGGTGTTCTTTGCGGTGGATACGGTGTCGAGCACATACACGGGGAGGCTACCGGTGAATTGGTTTGACGTGCAAGAGATGCAAATTTGCTTGCAAGTGTTCATGGTTGTGATCGCGTTTACGGGGATTGAGTTCATGTACGATATCACGGCGAATGTGCCATATTTGGGCAATCAGCCGTTGGCGTACGTGCTCGTAGGGGCGTCAATTTTATCTGGATTGCAGGTGCGCTCAACGACGGTGTATCGCACGCTTGTAGCCAATCCGGTAAAGCCGCCGCACTGGCCCGCGCATCGAAGCCCGATGGCGATCGTGGCATACTGTGCAGTAAATGAGCTGTTTCATGGTGTGTGCTTGTTTTACGCCAAAAACTTGGCGCTCGCACACGCGGCGAGTACGATGTTGTTTGCGGAGAGCGAAACGCGCATCATGAGCATTCGCGTATCCGATCCCAACTTCCCTTTGAGCAACTGGTTGAGCTTAGCTATAATGGCTTGTACCACGCTCGTGCCCGAAGGTGACGTGTTTACCAGCGGAGTACTTATCGGCGCGGCGTTGTTCCTTTTGTTGAATCGCGCTGCGTCTTTATCGGCTCAAATCACGGGCTGCTTGGGCATCCATTCCAATATTTTCGTGCTGCGACCGAAACAAGACTAGCTCGCTCGTGCAAAACAAACACCATGATTATATTCTTTCATTCTCCATCGCTATATAAAGTTACATCATCTACGGTACCAGCATTACAGTTACAAGACTCGCGAAAACACGGCGAACACTTCCAAATGATTGCTTCCCGGGAAAAATATGAACGATTCATGGTGCGACATGCGCCACATTCCACTCGCTATGAGCTCATCGGCGTCGCGCATGAATGAATCAAATCCACACGAGACGTACAAGATGGTTGTTAAATCCTCGCTCAGGTCGCTGGCGTCGGTGAGTACCGCGCGAAGCTTTTCGTCCAAACCTTTACGCGGTGGGTCAACGATGAGCACATCAGCATCGACGACGCACTCTTTCGCGATGCGCTCTGCTTTTGAAATTTGCAAGCTCACGCGCGATTGCAACGCACTCGGTAATTCGTCTCGTGTGCGTTCCCACGCTTCAGCTACGGCGGTGCTCGATTCCACAAAACGTACGCTTTGCACATCCAAGGCTTCATTCTCCACGAGCGAGTACCCGATCGCGCCAACGCCCGCGTATAACTCCACAACACGTGACTGAACCGGTACGTGCGTAGGCATCCGCCGAAGCAGCTCCGTATACGCCTCCGCGTTGGCTTGCATGAAAGAGCCAGGTAAATAATACACCTTGCGTCCTGCGGGCGTTCGCGAATACGTCATGCGTTCGCCGACCACGTACCGCCACCCATCGTTGTTAAATATCACATTGCCCCGCGAATTTTGCAAATTCACATGCACGCCGTGGACGAAATCACCTCCGCGACGCGCGATTTCTTCGCACACTTTTCGATGTCGAGTCGTCGGTTCGGGCGTCGCCGCGCTATTAAAAACTAAGGAAATCGCACACTTCGCCCGCGTTCCATCATCATCATCATCGACGACAACGAATTGCACGTAACGTAACTCACCACGCCCCTTGACCTCATCGTACCCTCGCACGTCTAATGCCGCGCACACGTCCCGCACGAGCGCCGACGCCTCATCCACCGCTCGATGACTCACCGCGCACGACGGCTCAATTGGCACCAACTCATGCGTACCACGCTTAAACAAACCTAAATGCACCCCGCCCGACGCACCATCATCGCGCGTTCTCGCCGCGAGCTTCGCTTTCACGCGCCATCGCGTGCACGCGCCCGCGTACGTGTCGTGCGCCGCCGATGATGAAGACGCAAAGTACGCTCGAGCTCGCGACAACACCTCGGGCTCGCGCACGTTCGCGACCGCGGCGCATCCCGAACACGCCGGCCAGTGCTCGCACGGGATATCCACATCGCCATGCGCGCGCGCACCCACGCGGGCGCGTCGCGCGCGGTGCGCCGGCGCGTACCACGCTGTGCGCGCACTGGTGCAGCTCCGCATAGTGGCGCACGGCGCACGCTTTCGGCGCGCGAATGACGACGGCAATGGCGGCGATGACGCGCACCGCGGCGGCGGCGATGCCGGCAACGACGCGCCGCACCGGTGCCGCGCGCGGCGTCGGCCGCGCCGTCGGTCCTCGGCGACACGGGCGCCGACAGCACTCGCATCAGCGTCAGCATCAGCATCGGTTACGTGCGTTGAATGCGAGAGACGACGTCGTCATCGTCACGGGCGCGCTCGAGCGGCTCGCGCAGTCGTGTTGCGTGCTCTTGCGCGAGAATCAGAAATCTGCGGACGTCGCGGTGGTGTCGGCGATGCCTAAAGAGGCGTTTGAAGGCGTGAAGAATCCACGCGACGTTCGCGCGACAGAGCTCGTGTATCCAAACGAGAACACGCTCGGTATGCTTCGCGACGCTGGGGTGGGTTTGTTGAACTGCGACGACGAAAAAGCGACGAAAGATGCGCTCGCGCGGGCGACGTGCGTGATTTTCGCCGAGGAGACGCCGAAGAGGTTGCGGCTACGCGTAGAGGAGACCATGGCGCGAGTGGATAAAGGCGAGGCGCCGCGATTGCGCCGGGTGGTGCTGTTATCGCGCATCGGCGTCGAACGACGCGATGTGGATCCGTGGAAGTATATGAATAGGAAGACGTTTCGTGGCGGTGCGCCGCTCGATGACGCGTGGGCGGCAGAAGAGGCGATTCGAACGCGCGCGGCGAAAAACGTCAACGCTGGAGGCAAGGCGGATGGATTTACGTTCACCATTGTGCGCACTGGCGAGTTGCGCGGAAACGGACCAACGTCCGTGGTCTATGGTGATTATGCGTTGACTTTGGTGGATAACGCGTTCGACGTGCGCATGCAGGACATTGATGTGGAGAAGGGCGATACGTTTGGCAACGATTTCACGAAACGACTCAGCGCCGCTGGTTTCGCGAATCGAATGTTAACCACATCGAGGTACGACGTGCTGAACGCGGCATTCAGCATCATCTCCACCGGTCCAGTTCCGCGCGAGCGTCGCATGGGATACGACGTAGCCAAAGGTAAATCGCCGCCGCCAATCAGCGATAGAGAAATCGACGAACAGCTCGCGCCAGACGACGGCGAAGTCGAACGCGCCCCCGATGCCGCGCCCGTACCAACGTGACACGTCACGGCATGTACTTAACTATATATATCCATCACACCCTCGTCCTAGCGCGCACCAACGCATATTGTATTGACATTCCAATTTGACGCCAGCCAGCCAGTCGTCGCGCGTCGGTTACTGACCTCAGAACGCGACTTGCACGTCGTCGTCGTCGTCGTCGTCGTTGACGGCGTCGGCGTCGGCGCGCGCGTCGGCATGTTCGAACGCACCCTCGCCCGCGTGCTTGACCGCGTGCTCGGTCGTTACATCCGCGGGTTCGCCCCCGAAACCATTTCTTTAGGTGTTCTCGCGCGTTCGTTTCAGTTGAACAACATTGAATGCATTCCCGACGCGTTGAATCGCGATTTTGCCCTGCCGTTTGACATCGTGCGTGTGTCCATCGCACACATCGACGTGTCGTACGGCGTACTCGTCACTGACCCGCTGCGCGTGCGCGTGCGCGGGGTGAAGATTGTCATCAAAGTGCCCGACGATGACGAGGATCGGCGAGCGGCGACGCCGTCTCGCGCGAGACGGGACGCGAATGCGCGCGCTTTAGAAGCGCTTCGGCGCGCTATGGATGCGGCGTCAAGTATGGATGATTTCGTTGAAGAATTAGTGTCCACGACGTCGGCGAAGACGCTGGTGAGTGGGACGTTTGCGGCGGTGTTTGCCCGCGTGAGAGCAAGCGTCGAGGACGTCTCCGTAGACGTCGTGGACGTCGCGTCGTTGGCGTTTGATGAGATTTCCATGCACAGTACTGGTAGTCATAGTTCTAGGAGCAGCAGTGGCAGCGGCACGTCGACGTCGACGGCGAATGCGTCCCAAGGAGACGACGCTGACGACGCCGACGACGCGAGAGACGCCGAAGCGACGCGTAAGCGCGTCGACGTTCGCGGGTTCACAATCAAGGTTCGCGACGGCCAGTTACCGTTCGCGCGCGACGCCGACGACGCACATGTCGTCGTTGGACCACACGCGTGCGTGCGCGTGGATGTCACCATGAAACGTCGTCACAAATCGGTACTCGCCGCGGTTCCACAAGCGTCGCCGTTTGTCGTCAAGGTTGACATTCGGGACGCCGCGCGCGCGACAATCACGCCAGGACAAATCACCGCGCTCACATCCTTTGGTGACGACATTGAGCTATGGACGAAACGCCGCGCACACGGTGAACGACGGCCCGCGCACGGCGACGGGCCCGTGGCGTGGTGGAGATTTGCGACGCGCGCGTCCACGCCTCGAGGCGAAAAGTATCACCGCCGCGCGCTCATGGATTTAAAGCATCGACGGACGGTGTTGGAGTCGTACATCGATCACCGTGTCGACGTTTTATCGCAGTCGTCGTATAGTCATAGCCACGACGACGCACCGGCGCATGTGCGCGAATTCATGGCGTCGCTCACGCCGTCAGACGTACGCGTCCTCGATGACGTCGCCGCTCGCGAAATCGCCGCTCGCGAAGAGCGCGAATACGCCTTTGACGGCGCACTTCCATCGTACAAGCCCGCGCACGCGGCAGTGGAAATGTTTACCTCTGCTCTTGATGATGCTTTCGCTCGAGAGGATAAAGAAGAACGAGACCATCGAAGAGACGTCGAAGCGTTGTCCCGAGCGGCGACGACAAAATTGAAGTCTCGGGACGCCGACGTAGGATTGGCGCGACGCGCGTACGAGGCAAGTTCGCGCATCGTCTCCGGCGCATTCTCATACGCAAAGCATCGGCTGTCGGCGTCGTTATATGACGCAGCTCGCGGTGTACAGAGGGATGAGATTGGCGACACGGATGCAGAAATTACGATTCGCGCGCCAGATGTCTACGTCACGACGCGCGCCGACGGAGCGCGATGTACGACGCGTTTCAATCGCATCACCGTTATCGCAAACGCCGTACGTACACCGAGTAGGGACGATGACAACGACGACGCCGACGATAACGACGACGTCAGCACCGCCCGCACGGTGGTGCGCGTGCGAGAGATATCCGCGACGGATGAATCATCGATATCTGCGCGAGAGCCGATGATGTGGTCGCGCGACGGTAGCCGGGACGCGCTCATCGTTCGTATCGGTAGCGACGACGCGCACGTCGACGTTGCATCGATTGGAGTCGCCATTGCCCCGCACACCGCGGCCATGTTCGAGGCGCTCGCAAACGCGCCGCGCGCACCGTACGCGCAGTCACACATGGACGCGACGCGCGCGTTGCATCGCGCGTCTCCGACGGCGCATCGAGCGATGATTTTGGAATCGTTCGGCGCCAGCGCGCGCTCGGCGTGCGTTGATGTGACGATCGATGATCCGCTCGTCGTCATTCCAGGGTTTCATCGCGGCGATTCGTGTGTGACATCGTCGTCGTCGTCGTGGGCGTCGCATCCTACGTCTCGAGCGGCGCTCGCGTTCGGCGCGCGCGCGATAACCTTGTCCATTAAACCTGGCACCGACGGTGCCGCTGACGCCTCGACGTCGCCCGCGGCGGCATCGACTGAGGTTCTTCAGCGCATGCTCGATCGCGCGTGCGCTGCATCTCGCGCGGCGTCATCGCGCGGCGATGAAGCTTTCGCGGCGTTGGACGCGATGTCGCGTTTGATTTTGGAAACGCGTACAATCGTTCGCGTCGACGCCGCGTGGTGCGCGACACCAGATGCGTGCATCGCGCGTGACATCGATTGCGTGATTTCGTCAGCGTCGCACGCGCTCGATGGCGACGCTGTGCTGTGCGAGGTTCACGAGGTTGTCGCGACGTTGAATCCTCAATCAATCGCGACGTTTACGCTGTGCGCGCGCGCGTTTCAAATGCCGAGCGATCGTGACGACGACGAGAACGCGCGTGATGATGCACCGCATCGCGCGTCCCGCATGAGGTTCATCGCACACAAGTGTCGCGTCGCATTCGATATCGATGACGAGTTGAGCGTCTCTTACGGCGCGTCTGACGTCGATGTCGATGTCGCGACGACGTCGAGCGACGATTTCGCGATGCGCGCATCCATCGGCGATGTCTTCGGCGAGCAACAACACGGCACCGCGCGACATCGAGCGCGCCAAGCTCTGATGACGACGTCGTCGTCATCGAACAGCGAGAACTTCATGATGATGCGCTTCGATTCGCGCGGGGCCGGATTGATTGACGTCGGCTCAATGGACGCGCGAATCACGCGCGATATGTTTCGCGCGGCGTCCATCATCGCGCGCGCGAGTGCCGTCAGTGACGACGGCGCGCGAAAGTTGTATGGGAAAATTTCATCGCAGCCATCGACGACTGGCGATCGAAGGCAACGCGTGATTGACGACGATTGGGCGACGTTTGAGACGCATTTGAGACGAGTCGAGCCTGAATATTCATTCGATGAAGATCATGTACACGGTTCGATCGCACCGATGACGCTCGCGCTATTCGACCACGGTGACGACGATACTGGTAGCAGTGGTGTGATTACGATTGCGACGAGCGCGATTGAATTCAGCGGATCGTCGTCTTTGGGCGCGCGGGCGACGTCTTTGGGCGCCACGATGCGATTGGACGCGTACACAATGTTTGAACTCGGTGCGCTCGATGCGTCGTATGCGTTCTCCGCTGGTGGCGATGAATCATCGATTACGTTTACGCACACCATCGGTCGCATGCGCGCGGAGACGTTAAAGGAGTTGATGGCGTTGTCCAAATCGTACGTCGAGCCGTTACTCGCCGGCGCGCCGCCGACGAAATCAATATCGAACTCTACTTCGTCGTCGACGTCATCGTTGCCATCCGTAGCGTTGCGCTTCGTGGCTCCATCGGTGTCGTATGAAGATGTTAACCTCGCATTTGATGACATTGAAGTCGCCGTCGTGGATGCTGGGCAGACAAAGCGCGCGCGAGTCGTCGGCGCTCGATGTGTCATCGGCTGCGAGGATGTCTTAACTATCCGCGCGATCTCGACGACGATAACCACATCGATGCGTTCGAGTGCGATCAACAGTGCAAATATTGATATCGACACCGTCGATATCATCGCCACCGCGGCGGCGGCGACGCGAATGCTCGACATCTCCCGCGCGGCGACGGATATCGTTGCAGCATCGACGTCAGACGATACCAAAGTTGACAACCGTCGCTCGACGATGAATGACGGCTTGCTGAGTCATAGCATTCCATCTTTGAGCGCCACACTCAATGTGTGCACTTTTGCTATACGCGATGGCGTCGACGAACTCGTCGCTCGCGTACGAGACGTAGAAATGTCCACATCAAATGAAGACAAAGATGGGGAGTCGGAGTTTTACGTTGAATTCGGCATGAATTCCCTCGACGTTTGCGCGTCCTCGCCATTATCGTCGTCATCTTCGACACTGGTAACGTTAATCAATGTTTCTGGTGGTGACGAGGGTGCATCGACGTCCGTGAGCGCGACATATGTCCCGCACGCGGGAGAACGAGGGACGGCGCACGCGGACGTGTACGTCGCTGACGCCCATTTCGAGCTCAACGCTCCGTGCGCTCTCGCTGGTGCTCGAGCCATGCAAAAAGTCCTAGATGTGGTAAGCGCTGGAACTCCAATGGATGCAAAAACCGCTGATGCTGCGTCTTCGTCATCGAGCACGGCGTCGATGCCGACGTTGACGGCGAGCTACCACACCGGAGTGTGGCGTGCGCACTTACCGTGGCGTTCTGAGCTTGAAGCGCAAGCGCCGATGCGCGCGGTGCGAGTTCAATTTCAACACTCGATGTCGGTGCGTGATTTTGTCTTGGGTGGGCGCTGTGTCGCCGCGTTTTCGTTGGAATCATTTGCGTTGGAGACTGGATATTACAGAGACGCAGACGCCGAAGACGCTGATGGTAATTTCGTGGCTTTCCCCGTAGCTGAGATCGTTGGCGCATCGAGCACGATTGATGTGCCATCAGAAGCGCAGTCATACATGTTCCGGCGTCAAGTACCGCGCGTCGTCGTTGCCGTCGGTGAAATCCGCGCCCGCGCCAACGAGGTCTCCATGCACTTGCTCAATGAAATTGCCGACTTGATTATCGCGCAGCCACTCACGGCGGATGCCATACACACGTATGAACAAATGCCATCGAGTTCTATGTCGTTCGACTCATTCGACGTGAGTGCGACCGTGGATGTCTTGAGCGCGCGGCTCGAGCACGTGCGCGTTGACGTTGCCGTCCCGGTGACACAAGCGTTGATGTCAAACGTCACCGTCGAAGTGAAACACGCAAACTCTGATGGTGACAATTCTAGCGCCGATGTCGTCGCCAGCGCGAGCATCGAAATTGATTATTTACATCCAGTCAAGTCTGCATGGGAGCCCATCGTGGAGCCTGCACGAATATCCATCAAAGCCGCGACGGCGAAATCTAGTCTTGTCGCATTGCACGTCCTTATCGCCTCTGGCGTCGACGTCACGATTTCGCCGAGCGTATACGAAGCCTTGCTAAAATCATCGCTCGTGTGCGAAGCCGCAAAATCTCCGATCGCAGATCTAGGTGCTTCTACGGCATTTGGTCCTCGGACATATCAAATGACAAACGCCACGGGATTCGACGTCGAGTACGCATTGAGCTTGGTTGGTGATCATAACGTCACCACACGCGTGGGACAGGGGCGAACATCGAGTGGCGAGACTCAAGTAATGCGATTTGCGACGCTCACCGACGAGGCAAGCGACGGCGATGAACGAGGACATCGGGTGATTGAGCGCGGCGCGTCATACTGGGCGTCGCCCATAGAAGTCGACAAAGATACAGAGCGCGCAGGCGACACCTCAACGGGAGATGACGTGCCGCACGTGGCGTTAGCATTCGCTGGTATCGACGCGCAGTGCGTGCCCATATCCCTTGCCACCGCGGATGAAGAGAAAACCTTGCTCGAATTCCCCGCTCGACTCGTCAACGGCGTACCGACAAAAATCATTGCCGAAGTCTCCCCGTGTGTGGACAAGCCCAATCGCAGCGAAGTCCTTCTTCGTTCCGATGTGTGCATCGTCAACGGCACCGCACACACCATCGTGTTGTGCTTTCAAAAAAGCGTCGTGTTACCAGCGACGATATTCGGGCCCATTGAACCGGGAGCTCGCGCGTGGTTGCCGATTCCTTTGTGCATGGCGCGGACGACGCAATGGCGTGCGGTGTCGCCGGGTGAAAAGTTTGACGAAATTACGTGCGGCGATGGCGATTATGATGATAAGTGTGACGACGACACCGATGATGAAGGCATGTTTAATGTCGCACACGTGCACGGATCACCATTCTTGAGTCCGCTTCATCGTTCGAGACGACGAAACGCAACGCCAACTCCGTTCGGCAGAGCGTCGACGGCGACTGAACCGACGTATAATTGGAGCGTTCCGATGATGTTACAAGACTTCCTGAATAATGATTCTGCGATCGAGTCTTCACTGTGCGCGCAGTCGGCGGCATCGGCAAATAGCAGTGCCGTTCCGCGACCAATTACGTGCGCGTTGAGCATCAAGCGGGACGAAGTTTCGATGACACGACAGCTTTCATTGTGCGCGCCGTTGACGTTCATCAACACTCTTCCAACGCACTGTGTTGTGACGTGTCGTGCGTACAACTCCGTCGTCCACGCCGCGCACGCGCGCGAAGAATCAGTTGTCGTCTTAGCCGGGCAGACGGTGCATTTCAGGGACACGCACCCGACGTGGGCGATTTCTGTGTCGGCTCGAGTCGTTGGATACGAAGCATGTGAAGATTTAATCGTTCCCGAGTACACGCCAGATTTATTCAGTGCCAAGCGGCTGGATAGTGGTGAAATTTACCACGTCAATCGTGACGCCAAGCCCGTGAGCGACGTCCACGGTGAGCACGTGCAATCCGTGTCTTTGAGATTTACATTTTACATTGATGAACACACGCGCGCGCGTACATTGTACTGCGCAGCCCCACTCGTGGTTATGAACTCCACGGATAGCGTGTTGGTACTTGAGGACATGTTGTTCGGGTACGAAATGGGAGAAACTTCAACGATGATGACGACGTTGGGCGATGGCGACATCGTAGACAAGAATGTTGACGTGTATCAAAGTGGCTCGACGACATTGCCGCCTCCATCACCACTCCCTGGGCGATTAGTCTTTGACGATGACAGCATAACGGAGTTCGAAACGCCTACCGCGATGTCGCCATTCGCGCGACTCGCACAGAATCAAGCCATCAGTGACCGCGCTGGCGGCGGCCGTTCTCCTCTACCGTACGCGGGAGCGAGCCCGTTGCCGCGTCAAGCGTCGATGCAGCTCCCGGCTGGACCGTCGACCGTAACGTGGGTGACACCGACAAGATCAACGCCATTGTCTTCATCAACGCAGTTTGCGACCGCGGAAGCGCGCGCCGCGAGAACAGAGACTCAATCCATCAAGAGCGCGACGATTCTTGGCAGTTCGGCGCACTGGCGAAAGTCAGTCGCTCGCCGGCCGCGCGTGCGGATTCGCATCAAATCATCAGACGTGTGGAGCGCGCCGTTTAGGATTGACATCTCAGGTGCACCTGTTGATGTGCGCGTTCCAACGACGCGAGCAGACGCGAACGCATCTGTGTTTGAGCACTATTTCGTCATCCAAAGCGAGCTCGCGTCGAGCGACCGTTTATGCAACACGGTGAAGCTCACCATTCGCTCGAAATTTGTCGTGCGAAGCGAATTGAACGAACCCATTTGGATTCGCCATTGCGGACGAGAGAGCGTGGATTTAATTCCAGCAAAGTCTACGATTCCGTTGCGATGGTTCCATGTCGGCGCCGCCAGACGGCCGAAACGCGTCACCTTTAGACCAGAACGCGGCGTATACGAGTGGTCCAAGCCCATCGAAGTGCCCGAGTGTGCTGCAGCCATCATCAAAATGCGTCATATAGGCGAAGACGCAGAGTTACACGCGCAAACTATGGCGGTGTCGGTGCGAGATAACGACGACGGCACGGTGGATATTCGCGTCGCGCGCCCGACTGAAGATGACGGTATTTTGGGTATGCACTCGATTGAAAATCACTCGAGCGCGATGATTTGGTTCAGGCAAGTCGGTAGCGCGAACAGAAAAACAATCTTAGCCCCGCTCGAAAGTGCAGAACACTTGATTGAGGAGCCGGATTTAGCTCGAGCGCTCGTGATTGGGTACGGCGACGTTGAACTAGGCGAACCAGTGCCGCTCGACGTTTCGGGGACGTTGTCGTACACCGTCGTGACGCCAGTAAAGGACTGCTTACGCATCACGGTGAAGCACGAAGGACCAATATGCGCGATTGTCGTCGAAGACGCGCTAAATACGCCATCGAAGATAGATGAACGACCTCGTCTGGCGCCGAGCGCGGATGCAGACGCGTCTCAGGCGGTGACGATGACGGTGAAATGTGGATGGGTCGGCGTCAGCGTATTGCACGGGCACGAAGAGCTCATGTACGCACGTGTGAGTGGAATCGCGGTGAAACTTTTGGCTGATGGCACAGAATTCAAAAGCGCGGTGCGCGTGCGTAGTGTGCGTGTGGACCATACAAGTTCTAAGGCGAAGCGCCCCATCGTACTCGCCGTTCCGGAACGCGAACGCTCGGCTCGCGAGGCGTTGGAGTTGCACATCCACGGTTGGCCTCAGCGCGTCAATGGCTTACCAGTCGTTCGTTCGCTCAAAATGGACGTAGCACCAGTGTTCATGGATCTGCACGAAGAGCTCCTCGACGCAGTGCCGCTCGCTATAGCGCCGTGTGTGCGGCATTCTGAGCTCCTCCTGCCGCCCGCTCGAGCCGCCGCGGACAAGCCGCGAAAAGTCAAGCGCACGACTGGAAACAAGCGTACTTTTGACGACGACGTGTCATCGCTCACCTCGATTTATTTGCAAGAGATTACGATAAATGACATCGAGATTGTGGTGTCGTTTACGAGCTTGCCGTTCTTGCCCGTTGTCGTCCGCGGTTTTGCTGGCGTCGACCGCGCGCATCTCAAATTACGCGGGTTCCATTTGACGCATCCGTCGTTACTCGCCGCCGACGTGGGCATGCTCGCCGCCAAGCACTTCGTACGCGAAGGCGTTGCTGCTGCGGGTTCACTATGGGCACATAACTCGCTCTTGGGCGACCCGAAGCGCTTGTGGGCTGAAGTCGTAGACGCGTTGAACGAAGCCCGTCGCGGTTCGTACGTCACCACCATGCCGCGCGTCATCTTGGCGCTCACCGCGGCGTTCGCGCACGCGGGCGAGACAGCGTTATCGCAAGCGCGTGACATCGTCGAAGGCTGGCTTGACGCCCTGGAAGAGGCGCACGCGAGTCGACGCGTGAAGCTTCGACCGCGGCGACTCGGCTTGGCTGACGTCCCGGCGAACGAAGGCGCAGACGCCGCCTGGTATGTCGTTCGCGTCATGGAGAGCCTTTCACGCGCGGTGATTGACGTCATCGATAGCCCGCTCTCGTGCATGGAATTGCGCGGCCTCACCGGCCTCGTCGAAGGCTCAGTGTTGGGGGTATTGAGCGCGATGACGCGATTGCTCGCCGCCGTGCTCGACGGCGCCGAAGTCGGCGCCCGGCGCTTGCGTGTATTCGCGGCGAATAAACCCGTATATGGGTCCTACATGCGCCCACATCGTCCGCTGCCGACATCATACATGGAACCCGTGCGGCCGTATCACATCGTAGAGGCTCTCGGACGTGAGGTTCTCGGCAAGCTTGCTCGACATCAACGTGAGCGATTCGTCGCCGCGGCGTCGCTCACGTGGCCATCGCACGATGTGTGCATTCTTACTGGCGGGCATTTGCTCATTGCACATCGTGGGATATCGGGGATGCAGATTCCGTACGCGCGTGCATGCGTCAAGTTTAGCGACATTGTCGGCGTCATTCGAGACGGTACTCGAGTCTCCGTATACGCCAAGCGCGCGCCCGAACCCGAACGCGTTGCGCGAAAGACGCCGAATACATTCATGCGCGCGTATTCATTCGCCGCATCGATGTTCGCCACCACATCGCTTGGCGCTGAATTCGCATCAGCATCATCGGCGTCGTCGGCAGCGGCACATGAGAAGGTGGAAACGCAGCCAAAATCAGTCGTTGTGCGTTGCGCCGACGCTGATGCCGCTCGTTGGCTCGCGAGTACGCTCTCGCCATTCGTCAACGCCAATGGGAAATCCGCGTCTCAAAACGCGTAAAGGAGAGCAAAACACACATAACATTTAGCAGATTGACCTTAGCACGTTGTAGAAACTGTAACATCAGGGTACCGATAATAGTTAGTTTGGTTTAGTTTACAATTTGCGTCTAACCATCCAAAGTCGTCGTCGCCGCGCGCTTTGCCGCATTCTTCGCCGCGAGCTCAACCATCCATTGCGGCTTCATTGCCTTGGGCTTTTCAACCATGGGTGCGATATCTGCTTCGCTCGATTCTCCATCCGCTTCGGCGCCGCTGCTCACGCCATCCTCCGTCCCGACGCCCGGCGTGGACGTCCGCGAAGACACGCCCACCTTCTTCAACACCCCTCGCAACTCCCCAATCGCGTCCTGCATCCCAGGCAGCGTGTGACCTTTCTTCGGCACGTACTTTTTAGGCTTGCCATCGGCGCCGAACGCGTCTTCGTACCCATCCCCTGCGCCTTCGCCTCCATCCTCCGCGCGCGACGTCCCCCGCGGACCACCACCCGCTGACGCCGACCGCACGTCCTCAACATCCCTATACGCCTCCCCGGCGTATATTTTCACGCGATCGAGCGCATCGCGTAACCCCAGCGCGCAATCCGCCGCTAAAGTCGTCGCATAATCACTCGTCAATTCCAACCCACCATCATCATCCTCGTCATCATTCTCGCCATCTTCACCACCCGCCGACGCGCGCGACGTCGCCACTAACGCCGCATCCAACGCATCAATAATGGTTTTCAAATCTCCAATCGTCTCCCGCACGTGTGCGCGCGTCCACGACATTGAGTTTGATCAATTTCGCGAGTCGCGCAATGAGGGGACTGAACCGCGGTCGAGCCGCGGTGGTACGGATCGTCACTTCGCGCCGCACGCCCCGCGCGCGCGCTCGCTCGCCGCGCGCGCGCCAGCGATCGACGGAGACATTTATTTGTGAATTATTTTTTATCCGTTAACGTTCGAGCGAGATGCGCGTCGCCCGTCGTCGTTTAGTTCGCGGTGTTCGCGCGTGCATCGCGTGCATCACGTGTGCGACGGAAAAGGAGGAGGTTATCATCACCGACGACGACGTCAAGGCGATGGTGGAGAAGATTATGAATTGGAAACCATCGAGGGATAAGCTCAAGGTGCTCGTCGGGGCGATTGAAACGCTGCACACGTCGATTGATGAGGAGATTGACACGGTGTGGGGGAAGTGGTTGTGCAAGTATAAGCGTTCCTTCGTGAGCGAACACTTGTATAGTTTATGTAAGCGCAAGGAGCCTCAAGTGCAGTGCGTGGCGTTTGAGATGGTGCAGATGTTTGCTTTGAATGGAGAGTGTGGGTCGTTGTTGGCGACGAAGGAGATGATGAAGTTGTGCGTGTCCAACGTGAAGTCGAAGAACAAACGGTTGTCAAGGGCGGCGAGCGGAGCGTTGACGACACTGGTGGATCACGAAGATGCGCGGTTTTTAGCCGCAGATGAAGGATTGGATAAAAGTATGACGACGTTAATTGGGGATAAATCCCTCGGTGTGGTGACGAAGCGGAATTGTGTGGTGACATTTGGTAGAATCGCAGACGACCCCGAAGTCGCGTCGCTCATGGCGGCGAAGAATCCAGATATTTTGGTGAAAAACTTTTTTGACATGATTGACAAGACGGACGACACTGATACGGAAAAGTGGGCACTTATAGCCATGGCGCGCTTGGCGTTGAATGACGAGTTTAGTAACATCATAGAAAAGAAGGGATACGTTCCGTTTTTGTTTGAGCTGGCGGTGGATAAAATTCCAGCGCGGAAATTAGCGGCGACGCTCGTCATCGCGCACTTGGCGAGAAACAAGGGCTTGCGATTGTTATTAGTGAAATATCGCGCCATTCAGTTGTTTTGTTCGATGGCGATGAATACGTCCGTGCGGGCGGACATGACTGAGATGCAACGCGTCGCGGCGCTCGGCATTAAGCACTTGGCGTGCAACTGGGAACTTCGCGCGTTGTGCGGTCGCTCAGGAGCCATCGAGGCGTGCATCTTCATGGTAAAGAATCGCGACCCAGAAGTTGCGCGTTTTGCCGCGTTAGCTATCGCCGAAATGTCCTTGCTTGAAGAAAACGGCCTGAAATTTTGCCAGCGAGGGGCATTGAAACCGCTCATTCATTTAGCGCGCTCTGGCGATCCTCGGTCAGAAGGGGCTGCAATCTCCGCGATTTCAAATCTTACTCTCACGCCCGAACAGCAGTCGATAATGATTCAAGATGGAGGCACAAAAGCTATTGAATTTTTACAGGCGTCTTCGAACCCACGCGCGGCGCACTTGGCGAAGAATTTGCTCAAACGTTTGCGCATGGCCAAGCTTCGCGCGGCGTGTAAATTCGCGGCGCGCATGAAAGCCACGGGTGAAGGTCTCATCGCCGCGGGCGTTGAGATAGGCGAAGGATATGAATGAGTTATCATGTACCGGTAGGTCATTGTTGTCGGAACGTCAGTGTTGTTGTATACTGTAGTAATGTACAGTAGTTTTTGTTTGCTCTTTGTTCTTTACAAAAGAGTACGGCGTTGCAACGTACATGTAAAAATCAAATCAAATCCTCGCACGCGACAAGTGCGCGAGAAACAGTGAAATCGGATGCGTCGTCAAATGGGTGGTGCTAAAGAGACTAATATGGTACTTGGACGCGTCGGTCATTCGTTCTCGCGCGCACGAAGAGGTATCAATCCGCAAGAGTCATCTATTGTGTAGTTCTGTTGTTCAGTCATCGTCGTTATCATCGTCGTCGTCGTTGATGATGATGAGCGCGCCTGCGCTATACGGGCTCATCTTTTATATCCAAGCCCAACGCCTTCTCGCGCTGCACCGCAACGCACTGCGGACATGTAAACCGTTTCACGCGCGCCGCGCTCGCTTGCGTGTGCCCGACGCACTCGGGATGGAACCAATCCTCGCACTCCTCGCACTCCACCATGAACCGATCAGGGTTATACGGCTCCGAACACGCACAAAACACCGGCACAGCCTCGGGCCGAAACTCCCCACGCGAACTTCGATATAAAAACCGTGCGTAAAAGTCTCCCTCGCCCACGGCTTGGAGCTCTTGATAATCTTTCAGCTGATGCACGTTACACTTGGCATCAATCGTATTCACATCCACCCAATCGTAATGATCGCTCGAAAACAATTCCTTCACCCCATGAAACCGTTTCCGCCCTCCCCGGGTCTCTTGTGGACGATAATACCAGCACAGTCTCGCCTCCACGCGCGTTCCTCGTCTTTTAAACGCACAAATCTTCCCCACATATCTCTCCGCCGTCCCTGGCGCCTTCACGAGTACCGCATCCGATACCTGGAACGCATCGCTCCCGATCGTTATCCTCGACGCATCGCGCACGACAATCTTCCAATCGCTCTCTTCACCCGCGACATCGTCCGCACGTTCGGCGTCATCCATCCTCCTTCGCTTCACATCCTCATCCACGCCGACGACGACACCGACATCGTGCTTCTCCTCGTCGTCGTCGCCACCGCCGAACGGCGCGCCGCCCGTCGCGGTACGTGACATCGCGATGTCACCGACGCGCACGCCTCGTCCTGGCGCCACCGACCGTCGTCGTCGTCGTCGTCGTCGTCGACGACGAGCTCGACGTCGAGCGATTTCAAACAGTCAAAAAATCGTGCCGACGAAACACCCGGGTGTGCGGAGCCCCCGATCTGGCGATGCCCGCGCCATTCGATCGATCGATACGCAATATCGATCGCGTACAAAACTCCATCGATCGCGACATCGATCGCGCGACATTCGATCGATCGCGCGACATCGTGCGACGGTTCGTATTTTTTGTTTGGCATTGCGCGACGCATCGAACCATCGATGCGGTTCTGGCGCCACCGCGGACGACGTCGCGCGGACCGCGCGTCGACGTCGACGAAGACGACGGCGATGATGGCGATGACGCCGTCGGCGCGCGACGGCGGGGACGGAGGTGCGCGTGAGGTGATGGTGTCGTCGCGCGCGTCGGGGGTCTCGGACGACGCGACGACGACGCGCGACGTCGAGGAGGAGGAGGGCGACGGGGGTGGGGCGGGGGCGGCGTTCGTGAAGGAATTACGCGAGGATGGGACGTTGATGCGGTTGGAACGCGCGGCTGAGGCGTTGCGGCGGGCGACGATGGGTAAAGGGGGTGATGAGAAGACCAAGGCGTTGGACGCGTATTTATCGCGAAGAGACGACGAAGACGCGGCGAGGAAGACGGCGACGAAGACGGTGGTGTTTTTGGATGGTGGTGATGACGACGACGACGACGACGATGATGCGCGGTACGATTCAGTGTTGGCGACGCTTGATGATGTGAGCGTCACCATGCGTCGGTTACGTCTCGATTCCTCGTCGCGGTCGTATTCTCGATCGAGCGACGCGAGCGTTGTCGAAAACGACATCGATGCCGTTCCGAAAACGCCGATAACACCGAAGACGACGCCAGTGCCAGTGTTCACGCGCTCGCTCGCCATGCGTCGGTTGCGTGAGCGTCATTCGGAATATTCTACGGATGAAATTGTCGTCGTCGCGAAGCGGAGCGAAGAGACGCGACGTAATCGCGCGTCGTCTGATTCGTCGTCTGATTCGAAAGGGTACACGCCGCCGCGCCGTCAATGCGTCGCGACGCCTCGTACATCGCTCGACGTCTTACGTCGCGACACCGTCGATGATGGCCCGCGCGTGTCATCGCACAAGTCTTTGGAGAATCAGCTCTCGACGATTTCATCCACGTCTTCGTCTGATCGAGATTCGACCGGCGCCGCGAACGCGCCTCGAAAGCCAAAGAAGAAGCCACCGACGCCATATCCGCTTACCAAGACTATCTCCGCGCGCGCGCTCGATGCAACGACGCTGACTGAAAAGTTACGCGACGCGCTTCGCGACGAGCCGGGCGTGGAACGACAGTACGACGACGTCTACGCCGCGGCGCTTCAACGCAGTCTTCGATCGATGAGCGCGTCGACGCCCACCGTCGGGTTATGCTTGTTGTCGCGTGTGGATGAAATCGTGCACGTCATTGAAGGTGAATCTACCAAGCACGCATGTTTCGCGCTCGAGCTCGAGCGATCGAAGGTTGAATCGATGCATCGTTTATCAGGATACATCAACGCGATTCCGAGTAAGCGCCTGCGAGACGCGTTGCTCGACATGCACAAGACGGCGTTGGAGAATATTGAGCGGCAATTTCACGCGCGCATGGTTTCAGCGCAACGGCGGTACTTGGATTCTATTGTTAGCGACGCGCGAGTGTCGTCGCGCACGCCACCGCGCGATTTGCTTGGCGCGTTTGAATACATGTGCGCCTTGTGCCTCGATTTGAACGCGCGCGATTCGCGCTTCCACGAACGATTCTTTTAAATTTAAAGACGACGAAGACGATGATGATGTGAAAGTGCACCACGCGGTAGTTTCTGCTTGACATAGTGATGCGTACGCATCTGTGCTGGCAGAGATGGTAATAATAAGAATAATGCGTGTGTGATTAATAAAGCCAGCCGTCTACGTAAACAACAATCTCTCTAAATCGCCGGCGCGTCGTTAAAGTGCACGCCGCCGGCGTTCACAACCACCCAAAAAGTACCGAGCATGAGGGAAATAATCGTCGTAAATGACAACACAATCACCACTTGACCTAACGACGGCTTGGGTAAGGACTCCCATATCGACTTTTCTTCTTCAACCTTTTTCGCTTCGCGTTCGCGCGGCTTGACGGGCGCAGCGCCGTACAACGCCGCATCCGGCTCATTAAACGGATTCTTCACACTGCTCCCGCCAAACGGCGATTTCGCGGCACCAGGCGCGGGTTCGAACGGCGATCGCGCCTCGGCGGCGCCGAACGGCGACGGTGAAGCCTTTTTCGCCGCGGGCGCCGCAAACGGACTCGCCGCTTTCGCCGGCGCCGCCGCGAATGGACTCGCCGCCTTTGCCGGCGCCGCCGCACCACCACCACCCGCGCCCGCCCCAGGTCCATCAAACGGACTCTTCGTCTTCTTCGGCAACTCAGCGTCACCGAACGTCGACGGTAAAGGTTTCGGCTTCCACTTCTTCTGTTGAAACCCGTCGTCGTCATCCGCGCCCGCGTCGCCCGCCGCCGCCCGCGTCTTCATCGCCATCCCTTTACGACGCATCGCCACCACCGACGTCGACGACGTCGACGCATGCATCGACCGACGACGCCAACCCACCGGCGCCATCGTCGGCGCCAGCATCGTCGTCATCATCGCCATCCGATCGCCCACACCTCGAGCGCGCGCACGCACGCACGCACGCACGTCACGCGCGAACCCTCGACGGTGCGCGCACGAATACGACGACGCCGACGAACGCGAAATAAACCGCGACGATACGCGATCGAACGACGCCCGTCGCCACGACGACGAGTGGCGCGCGAGAGCCGCGAGCCGCGCGAGCCGCGCGTGGGCGATCGGTGTATGTACCCCCACACCCAGACCCGCGTGTGTACCCACGCGTCGACCGATCACCACCCATACACGCCGCATGTCCGATCGCGTTGTGGATAGGGCTCCACGCCCACGGGCGTCGCGCCGCACTTTACGACCGCTCAACGCCCGACGCCGCTCGAGATGTCTGCTATTTCCATGGTGCGATGACGCGCGAGCGATGCTTTCGCGTTCGGGCTTCGCGCGGATGGTGATTCGGGCGCCGCGCGATTGCGCGCGATCGCGCGCATGGGGCGCGCACGGGCGCGCGCCGATCGGGCGTGGGTGAGGCTGCGCGTCTGCGCGTGGGATTGACGACGCGCGAGGGCGGGTGATGAGACGCGAGGGGGTGAAACTGACGCGTGTGTGTTGTTTTCTTTCGGGTTGTATAGATTCGCGCCCCGATTGCGCGTGCGAGCGCTGCGGCGCGCACGACGCGTCAGACGAGCAAGTCTCGCGCTCCGGTGCGCGGCGTGTCCCGCGACGTTCGCGCGCACGAGTACGGCGCGTCGAGCACGTCCTTCTACACCACGACCGAGAAGCAAGATTCGTACCCGAGCCTTGAGAACATTTTGGAACGCCACTGCGCAGATGAAAAGTTGCGCAAGGTTATCGTTGAAATGCTCGAGTGCTGCGCGGATATCACCGAAGCGTTGCGCTCGGCGCTCGTCACCGTGGAAGGTTCGGCCAACACGTTTGGTGACGCGCAGTTGTCCGTCGATGTCATCGCGGATAACTTGATGTGGGATTGCGTCAAGTCTTCCGAGACGGTTGCCTATGGCGCGTCTGAAGAAGAACCGGTCGTCGTGCAGTGCAACCCGAAGGGTGAGTACACGGTGTGCTGGGACCCGCTCGACGGCTCCTCCATCGTCGACAACAACTGGGCTGTCGGTACGATTATTGGTATCTGGGACTCCACTTCGGGCACTGGCGCGGATGGTTTGATCGGTGCCACCGGTCGCGACCAACGCACGTCGCTCGTCGCGCTTTACGGCCCGCGTACGACTGTCATTGTCGCCCTCGACGACGGCGTCTATGAATTCTCCTATGGTTGCACGCCGGAGGGTTGCCAACTTCCGGACGGTACCTTTGAACCGTGGATTTGCACCCGCACGAAGATTACGATCAACGAAACGTCCAAGATCTTCTCCCCGGCCAACATGCGCGCCGCGCAAGACACCGAGGGTTACAAGAACTTGCTCGATTACTACATGGATAACCGCTACACGTTGCGTTACTCGGGCGGCTTGGTCCCGGACGTGTACCAACAATTCACGAAGAACCAAGGTGTGTTCTCCAACCCGACGTCCAAGTCTTCCCCGGCCAAGCTTCGCCTCGCGTTCGAAGCCGCTCCGTTCGGTTTGCTCGTCGAAAAGGCGGGCGGTAAGACGTCTGACGGCGTCACCGGCGGCTCCATTTTGGACGTACAAATCAACACCGTCGACCAACGCACGGCCTTGTGCATCGGTTCCGCCAAGGAGGTTGAACGCTTCAACACCACCGTGCTCGGCAAGTAATTGAGAGTATTTCTTGGTACTATTACTACCCATTGTTAATTGAAACACACAGCGTCTATTCACGCGCCTCGCGTCACCTCGTCTTCACGACGTCGCGCGCTCACGTCAGCAATCAAGGTCGGTCGAGCACCATCCGCGGTCGGTCGCGCGTCGCCCTTCACCGCGTCTCGCGCCACCGCGTCTCGCGCCACCGCGTCTCGCGCCACCGCGCGTCGCCACCGCGCGTCGCCACCGCGCCATCGCGCGTCGCCCATCGCATCCGCGACGCGCGACGCTTCGTTTTTGGTGTTACCGCGACGCTTCGTTTTTGGTGTTACGCCATTGCGTGCAACTCGCCTGACACGACGACGCGCGTCGACGCCATCGACGGATCGACGACGAACGTCGACATGGAAGGCGTGACGCCCGCGCGCGCGATGCCATGGTCGCGGTACGGCGCCACGGACGCCGCCGCGGCGTGGAGCCCGACGCGCGCGAGACGCTGGCATCGATCGTCAGCAACGGTGCGGTGGTTGACGTGGCTGACGGTGGCGGTGGTGGCGACGGTGGCGATCGCGTGCTCGCGCGAGACGCTCGAAGCGACGGTGGGCGATGCGTCGTTGATGTTCGCGCGCGCGATCGGGGTGCGAGGCGACGGAGACGGTTGGCGCGGGACGCGGTTGCTCACGGCGCGAGAGCTCGAAGCGCTCGGCGCGTCGGTTCGGCGAGACGGGCGTTTTGCAAAGGAACTTTTGGCGCGAGAGCGGCGGGGTGAGATCAGAGTGATGGATCCCTTTGAAGCTCTGGAGGAGGCGCGGATGAGTGTCTCGGATGAGACGTCTGCGTTGGGTGGCTTTTTTGATTTTTTGAAGAAATGGGCGAAAAGTTTGAAGAAGTTGACGGGTAAGCTTTGGCGGCGATACGTCGCCAAGTACGTAAATCACGTCGCAAGTGCGGCGAATTCGGCGATTGAGAACGTTAATTTGAAGAATGTCATCACAGACGTGAACAAAGGCCTGGGTGATGCGACGAATTTCGTCAAGAAGAGCGCAAATTCGGCGTATTACAATTACGGCGTCGACGCCGTGAGACACTTCGAGTCGGTGGGTGATGCGATGGAAAGTACGGTTAACGACGTCGCGGAACTCGGAGAAGTTGTGGTGACGCAAGTTTCGTCTGGTGCGATAGACGCGTTCGAGTGCGCGTCCGGCGCTCTGGATGAAATGTACGATCAAACCAGCGGTTTTGTGAACGACGCAGTCGATGTCATAGAGGATCAAGTGGAGCAGATGGTTGACTTTGTCGGTGACGTTGTTGCAATGCTCGAGCTCTTATTTGGCGGCCTCGAGTGTTTGGCGTCGCAAGATCTGCTCTTCGACTTTGCGAGAGAACTCTATAAGGCGCAGAGCAAGGATTCGGTAACGAGCATGGTGAAGAACATCAGAGACGAAACCAAGGGTGGAGGCTTGAACAAGTACTTGTCGCAGATGGACGATACTCTCTGTCACGCCACCTGGATAAAGCTGTTTCCAAACGTCAATCAGGTGGCGAACGCTTTCAAGTCGTTCGCCATTGCGTTGAGGTCAGCGTGTCCAGCAATCGGCAAGGCGGGCAAGTTGCCGGCGTTCACGTTTGGCGTCGATGTCGGCGTCGACGTAAACGCAGGATTGACTACGAAGGGACTCTCCACCGAAGTAGGCGTTGGTCTCGATCTCAACGGGCGTCAATTCTGCTACGCCGCGGCTTGTGTCAAGTCTGGTGGAGTCGCGTTGGCGTTTCCAGGGACCAGCGCTGGGGCGTCGGCGGTACTCACGGGATACAAGGATATCACGATGGTCCCTGGCAGAGCTGAGTTCTTAACTCTCGGATTCGGCATAAACATTCCGCCTCCAATTAAAATAAGCTTTGATGTGGCTTTGACGTACGTCTATGCCGACCCGTCACTCGCAAACTTTGCGGGAGTTTCGATATCGTACGAAGTGGGCGGGGCGTCGCCAGACTCTCCGGTGACGCTCGAGATCGCGCAAGGCTTCTGTGAGGCTATATGCATCGAAAAGCATGGTGGAGATTGTGGCAGTAGTGAAGGAGCACTTCTCGGTACTCATCTGCATCCGACAAACTCTTCGTGGCAACCGTTTGCGCTTCTCGGTAAACCGTTCCCGTTTTACATGGAAGACTCAACCGCAAAATGCTACTTGAACCGATATGCTGATCTATTCCGTCGATTTGGCGAAGACCTCGACGCTGCGAAGAAGCACTTCCAAGAGATTGGACAGCATGAGGGTAGAATCGCTCACTGTTCTATCTCTGATGCGGATCTGAAGTGCTATTTGGCTCGTTATGCGGACCTCCCTTGGAGTCAGCCGAACGATGGTCGCACACACTTTTTCAAAACGGGCTGGAAGCAAGGGCGAACCGTCAAGTGCGCGGGAGATGTCGATCGTTACAAATATAACTTTGACGATGCTGAGATGATGTACGATTACGACGCTGTCTGTTATATCGACAACTACGCAGACGTACGCAAAGCTTTTGGATTTGACTTGACGAAGGCGAAGACTCACTACCTGATCAGAGGCATGCATGAAAAGCGCAAGGCCATCTGCACGCGAGAGCCCGTCATCGACGAGCTTGATGCTATGTGTTTCGCTTCCAACTTTTGGGACGTCCATCGGTACTACGGACAGTACCCGGGCCGTAACGCGGTTCCGACGGATTTGCCGAATATCAAAACTTTGATGCGCGCGACGCACAAGCAGGAAGCGCGCAAAAAGCTCAGCAAGTGTGAGAGAGTGACTCGTGCGGATTTCAAATGCTACCTCGAGCGATACCCCGACGTCCCTCGATCGAGCGATGACGATTTCGAAGCCGCGCGAAGGCACTGGCTACAAACAGGCTGGAAGGAAGGGAAGAATCCCAGGTGTGCGTCTCGACCCCACTTTTACAGGCACGCCATGCAAGGTAAACACTGGCCGCACATCCGAGACGACGACGCGCAGTGTTATCTGGATAGATACCCCGATATCGCAAAGAAATACAGGCATCTTCATGGACAGGCGAAACTGAACGAAGCCAAAAAGCACTACATCGGCATCGGCCGACGAATGCGCAGAGACCCGACATGCGCGGGTCCAAACGAGGCCACAAAGTGTTACATCGCTCGATACTCCGACGTCCGTCGCGAGTATAGCACGCATAAATCCTTGGAAAAGGCCGCACATCATATGCGCTCAGTGGGCGTCGACGAGGAGCGTGATACGCAGTGCGCGCTCACCAACGACGACTTGCGTTGCTACGTGACTCGCTATCCCGATTTGAAGGAAAAGTTCAAAGGTGATCTCGCCTTGGCGCGGGAGCACTTCTTTTCCGAAGGGTATAAAAAGGGTTTGAATCCAAACTGCGATGTCCCCAAATTTTTCAAGACGTTCACCGGGCAAAGAGTCCACGCCGATCTCTCTTGGACGTTGAACAACGAACGCAGCTTCAAGCAGTGCCAAGATGACTGTCTCGCGAATCCCATGTGCGTGGGCATCAACTACGAGACCGGAAAGTGTTGGATCAAGGGTACAGCGACCAAAAAACCCCTCTCTTATGACGTCTTGGTGGAGAGTCGCGCACAGTTCTACTACAGAGCGGTCGATGGTTTCTCTCCCTCTGGCACCGGCGACCGCACACACGGTATAATCGGTTCACCCACGAGGCACGTCAAAAGCCTCGACGCGTGCGCCAAACTGTGTCGAGATGAATCCGAGTGCATTGGATTTTCCTTTCACTCGGTCGGCCTGTGTCAGCTCAAGCGCTGGAGCGGGCTCTCGTTCGAGTGGAGCAGCAACGGTTGGATGTTTTACCGCAAGCTCGTCGTCGCGTAGCGCAGCACGTGCGACTAAGCGGCATTTGCGTTGTTAAGGTTGCGTTGTTAAGGTTGCGGTGTTAAGGTTGCGGTGTTGAGGTTTGTGTTGTCTTCTATTTTTGATCCTACCGGTACAGTATATCCTATCCTACGAGTTCCGCGGGAACGACCCGTACGTTCCCTTGTGCGGACATAGCGCGCGCGTACAGCATAAAATTATCATGTTCCTCCTCGTTGCCCTCCTTCAAGCTCGCGCCTGATGCAAACGAATCCGACATCAACTCTTGCACGAGGTCGATGCCGCACACGCCGGCGGCGCGCGAAGCGGCGGCTGACTCGGAGGCGGCGTCTTCTCGAAGGCGCACCGCGAGCGGGTGTTGCTCGATCACTCGCGCTCGCTGCTTCGCTAATCGACTCCCTTGAGCGCCAACGTATCGATGCCACCACGGTCGACGTTTGCGCTCCATAAACCATAATTTTTTATCGAGCAATCGTTTGAGATACGCTCTATCGCGACAACGAAAAAATGGATTGAGCCGACGTTCTACGCGAAACGAACTCGGCATCGTGGCGCAATCTCGGTGCCTATGCAGCAGTATAGCGTAAAACGCATTCGCGGTGATCTCGTCATCGTCGTCGAGCATCTTTGCAAATCTCAAATTCATCTCCATGTATTCGTGTCCGCTGAAAATTAAGCACGCGTCGGGCGTCGGCGCCAATCGAGCGTGTAAATTATCATAGCAATCCTCGGCATTACCGTGAAAAAACGCCCCTACGCCGCCGTTGATAATCGCATCACCCGTAAACATCGCAATCGCGTGCTCGAGGGACTCGGACCCGCACGGCGCTCGCGCATCCATCACAGCGTACGTCACGTGTCCCAACGTGTGGCACGGCACGTGCGTCACGAGCACGCGCGTCTCCCCGACGTGCACCACCGCACCATCCTCCGCGCGATCCGTCGAACCGTGACACGCATCTCTCTCGTGTCCATACACCTTTATTTCGCCGCCATGATCGCCGTCACCGCGCAATATGTCCGCGAGCTCCGCGTTCCCGCCCGCGTGGTCGTGGTGCTTGTGCGTCGTCAACGCGCACGTAATCCTCACCTTTAATTTCTCCGCCACGCGCGCCACGCGCTCTGGGTCCGCCGGGTCAACTGCCGCCGCCGTTCTCGTCGCGCCATCGATGATCAAATAGCAATAATTATCCGTGAGAAACGGAATCGTGACGATGACGCTCGAGCCGCACGCGACGGGCGCGCCCGCCTTGGCGTGCGCCTCTGCCCCTTGCCCCGCCGCGTGCGCAATCATGCGCTTATGTAACCACCGTCCGGGCGCGCCGACGTACGCGCGGTATCCAATCGCAAACGCCCCGCGCTGCGCGGCGCGAGCGACGCACGCAGGCGTCACTGCGAGCACCGGAACGAGCGCGAGCTGCGCGGCGCGAAACGCCACGGCGAGACATGCGAATGCGAATTCTATGAATGCTCGCGCGACACGCGCCAAGGGCGATGGCGCGTACGTCGACGGCGGCGCTGGGGTGTCATCGATGACGTCTACGACGTCCACGACGCACGCGGCGTCGACGGCGGCGTCGGACGTCGACGCGAGTGTGCCGTGGAGCTGCATGCCATGCGCGTCACACACTGACGCATCCTCGCTGCGACGACGTCGTCATGACGGCGAAAACCACGCCCGAGTCGCGAACGAAACCATTCGTGTTAATCACCGGCGCGCCTGGGACTGGGAAAACCACGCTCGCGGACGCGCTCGCGGAGGCATTGGCGGGCGATGTGTTGCGCATCGATGTCGGCGCGGTGTGCAAGGCGCACGAGTTTTACCTCGAGTACGACGCCGATATGGACACGCACGTGCTCGACGAGGACGCGCTGTTGGATTATTTAGAGGATGAGCTCGCCAAGGCGGGTGACCGCGGGTGCGTGATGGATTATCATTCGTGTGAGCTGTTTCCCGAGCGGTGGTTTGATGTGGTGGCGTGTTTGACGTGCGCGAGCGATACGGCGGTTTTGTACGATCGGTTAGCCAGTCGTGGGTATAGCGAGCGTAAGATACGTGAGAATGTTGAGTGCGATATATTTCAAGTCGTCGCGGAGGAGGCGAAGGATTCGTACGAGAATGTGTGGGTGAAGGAGAATAAGACGACGGATGACATGGAGACGACGGTGCACGAGCTCAAGGAATGGTTTGAGGCGAATTGCAAATGATGTTATGACCTAGATAGCTACATAAGGTACAGTAAATGGAATGAATGACTACTGCACAGATTCTCTCGATTGTTACTGCGGCACGCGCACGCGCATGGGTGGAACGACGACGGGGGCGTTTTCATCCTCGGGTGAAATCACGAGCGGTTCCGATTTAAACACACCCACCGAACGCCATTCGCGTCGAAAGCCAAATCGCGTTTGGTTCACCAATAATCGCCCTTTCGTACTCATTTGATTTGCCCACGCCTGAGTTTTAAAATAGAGCTTTTCCTCGCCGAATTCAATGTCGCCGCGTTTCGTCGGCGCCGTCATGGGAAAGTTAAATCGAAGCGTATCGCCATCGATGCTCCACGATCCTTCGCCAAACGTCATCGGCGCAAATGCACCGGTAGCGATGACCTCTGCCACACCGTTCGCTTTGAACGTAATCGCCAAAGGCACGATTAAGCGCATGCCGCTCGCGCCCCAATTCGGCGGCATCCACGTCCCGTTTTCTCTCCCGATATCCGCCGTCACTCTCCACGACGTCCCAATCAGCGCCGACGCCGCGACGCCGCCCAGCCCAAGCCTCTTCGTCACCACATCCGAACGCCGCTGCGCAGACCACGCGCTATACCCCACGGCGCCGATAAATCCCCATTGAAACGCCGCGCTCGACCACCGCCGAACGTCGACGCCCGACTTCGCCTCAACCGGCTCCGCCTCGGGCGGCGTCGTATACAGCACATTCATCTCATTCTCATCCATGTCCTCCTCGGACGAACGTAAATTAATCGGAATCCCCTTCGCGCGCTCCGCCGCCGCCACCGACGACGACGACGACACCGACGCTCGACCGCCGCGCGCGCGCTCGAACGTCTCCAGCGACTCAAAGTCAGACGGTAAGATTTCCCGCTGCACCATCGTTCTCCGGTCCGCCGCGCGCGCCGCGCGAGGCGCAACGCACGCCGACGACACCGCGAGCATCGCCGCGAGCGCCGCGCGGCGTCTCGGCGTCATCGCCGCGACGCACCCGTCGTCCGACGCGTCAGCATCGGCATCGTCGTCGATGGATAGACTTGGATGTGTCGGCGCGCCATCGCGCCGTGCGGCGCGACGCGACGTCGCGCGGCGCGTCGCGTGCGCGGCGCGGATGCCATCGCGCGCGCTCGAGGCGTGCGTCGCGGACGTCACCGCGGACATGCGTGGCGTCGCGCGCGCGGCGGCGTCGAGTGACGTCATTCATCGGTGCGCAACATTCATCGATGATGGTGATGACGTCGTCGGCGACGTCGTCGGCGATATTGACGTCGCGCCGGGCGCCAGCGCACGGCGCACACCGCGCAGGGCGTCCTCGCGCGCGCGCTGCGCCGCCGCGCGCGATGAACGTCGAGGACGCGGGGGAGAATGCGCGCGCTGATGTGCTTTCGGGTGAACGCTACGACGCCATCGTGACGACGACGTGGGAAGCGACGGCGCCGTTTTTCTATCCGCGCGTGGCGCTCGTCGGTGCGCTCGGTGCGGGGTTGTTTCTGTCGCTTCCGAGCAGCGTCGGCGACGTCGCGCGAGGTGGGGGCGCGGGGGTGTTGATTGAGAATGTCGTCGCGTTGGCGGCGTGCGGGGCGTTCGCGACGGCGGACGTGCGTCGGCGCAACGCCGCGGTGAAGCGATTGAGTAGGGAACTGGCGTTGGGGAAAATGGTAGTGATTCAGCGGAATAAGTTTCGGGAGGAGACGATGTTTGATTTGGGGTCGTTGCGCGACGTGGCGAGGATAGCCGTCGTGTACGGGGATGCGAAAAAAGTTGAAAAAGATTTAATGGCGGCGACGCCGTATCGACGGCGGTTGGAGCAGAGTAGGATTTTAGTCGTACCCGTCGTGGAGCGCTCGATGGCGGGCGCGGACGTGGGCGCGGTGGCGGATGTTGGGCCTGGACGTTGGGAATTGTTGCGGGACGTCGTGAAAGCGTGGCCGGGCGCCGGCGCGGGACGATGGCTCGCGTGGCCAACGCGAAATGACGATTGGAGTGGCTTCTTTCGCCGATTGATTGGAGAAGACACCGCGAAACAGAAGGGTGGGTATTTGACGATTTCCACGAGCGGGCTCGTGCGCGGTTCGGGCGTGGGAAGTCCGAATTGGGACGTGTTGCTGTCGACGTTTCCGCGCAATCGGCCGGGTAATAAGCAAGATGAAGACGCGGAAAAGGCGTGGAAAAAAGCGACGTTGGATTCTTTTGAAGAGCTCACCGCGCGTGAAGGGTCGAGTTCCGCGCGAGGTGGCGGTCGAAGTGCGGTCTCGCAGGCGTTGCCATCGGACGTGCCAGAGTTGAGCACGATTATTGGCATTCACGAAGCGTTTTACGCCGCGCTCGACGCTGGTGACGAAAAGGCGATGTCGCAGATTTGGGCAAAAGGTCGGTCGAAACGCGACGTGAGTAGTGCGGTGAAATCATTAGTCGATCGGGGTGCGCGTATTGATGGATGGGACACCGTGCTCAAGCCCGATAGACGTCCAGTGGGGATTAAAATTAACGACGTCGACGTCACGATTGAAAAGGGCGTCGCTACGCTCACGTGCCTGGAAACGGTGACGAATGGAGCCACGCTTCTCGCGACGCAAACTTTCGAGCGCGAAGGAGACGAGACGAGTGACTGGGTTCTGACGGGACACACGACGATTCCTTACGGCGCTGACGTCGTTGCAAAAGTCGTTCTTCGATGCGATTGCGAAGGCTGCGTCGCGGTGCCAGCGAAAGCCGTCGCCTCGGGCGTGTAGGTATCATATCGTACCAGTATAGAAATTGCTATTAAAATGTATTGCTGCTGCGGTTCAAATGTTTCATTTTTCTTATTTTCTTTTCCTTTTCTAATAATACACGTGCTCTGTCTTGCGATATACAGACGAGACTTTTCAGTCTCTAGCACTTGTACAAAAGCAACTCTTGAATATTACCATTCATCCATGTCCACATCATCATACCATCGTGGAGGGCGAGCAGGCTGCTCCTCTTCGTATTGAATACCACCTTTGATTGATTGCTCAATTTCAATTCGCAAACTTTCAGCAAATCCTGCGTATTCAGCTTCAGGAATGGCGGCGAGTCGCAAACCGACGAGCTTCTCGCCCGCCGTCGTCTCTGCGCGCACGACTTGAACGTGACGCACTCTATTTTCACCGCGCTGATTGAATTCCACAACATGAAATTTCGCGTTGATTTCATTCCACACGGGCAGCACAGCTCCGCAAACGAGAACATCAGACTTGTGTCGTTGACCATACGAACAAGATCCTGGGTTCGCTCGGTTTTGGCGACACGACGGGCCGTGCGTGCAAATTTTACTAAAGTAGTCGTGCCAGAAAGACCAAAGCTCTCGAAATCGCATCATATCAGCCAAGTTCGTCATTGAAATTCGTTCGTAATTTGATTCGATATTTTCGAGATCCATGTTGTGCGCGTTCATCGAGTTTGGACGAACGATGTTCATCTGTGGATTTGTTATATCACGCTGCGACGCGATGTGCAGCCGACGAATTTCTGAAGCGTACAACACGAGTGGACGATTGCAGCGAAGTGCCGCAATCTTCTGCTTACTGATGAAAAATCCATGAATTCCACGCTGACGCGTTCCTTGAAACTTCTCGGCCCGTGTAGCGTCGTAGAGCTTCATCATTTCACGCACTTGCGTGTACGTCAAACCCACGTCACACGTCACCAAACGACACGTCGTCTCCGCGGCAGTCAACTCATCCTTGTGAATAACGACTTTGTGACGTTCTTCTGCGATAACGGAGCTCCCACGAATGCTTCCAACGCCTCGATCGAACTTGCCGAGTGTCTTGAGCTCTTTGATGTAACCTTCAAACGTTTGCGTAAAGTAATCAAAAATCACCTTTTGAGAATCAATGGGCATGCCAAGCAAGCGGTTCAGAAACAACGAAACCTTCGGCGCCGGTTTATATCTTTCAGGAATGGCTCGCCTGCCGCGGTCATCGATCTCTGCAAGTCCGACGTTTATGAGCTCGCGCCAAATAAGTTCTTTTACTTGCTCAAACGTGCCATTGTGAAATTTGACGCAGTCCAACGGATCAGTGTCGCCGCGGATATCAGAAATCATGCGTCTCAGAGCACCGTATCCATACATGTTATCAATGTCAAACTCTTTCAAATTCTCACCCGCACCCAGCGCACGTCTGTCACCTTTGAGTAATGCTCCGAGCGAGAGAAGACGTTTGGCGGCACTCGAAGCGAATCGTCGTTCGCCGCCACACGGTGTCATGAGAATGCGATAGAGCGGCGCACTAGACTGGTTTGCGCGGTGTGAACGACCAAACTGCTGAATTGCTTTATCCGCACTCCAAGGAAGCTCAAGCGTCATGTGACAACGCCGTCGTTGATTCGGAACGCGTCTGTCAGCCTGAAGCGAGATACCCGTACTCGCAGCGTCTGAGATGATTGCAATAAGTTTATCGCCATCCTGGAACTTCTTGCGCTCGCTGAGATTGAGCATTTTACCAGCTACAGCTTCGTCAGTAGAACGCTTTCGAGTGGTGACTCTCCCGTCGGCATCACGAACTTGATGCAATTTGCGACCCGTCATCTCGGCTACGTTTGCGTGACCGCCGCACAAACCGATGAGATTATCCAAAGGATTTGGCGGAAGTTGCAGCGACTCAACCGCCCGAATTAAGAGCGCGCGGATGTGTAACAAGTGCTGATTCTCCACCCCAATTTCGTGCCGAGCATTAGGATTGCCCATCATTTCGTCTTCGTCTTCGTTTTCGTCTTCGTCGTCTAAATCATCGTCTTCATCGTCGGCGGCGGCGGCGGCCGCAGCAGCCGCGGCGGCGGCGGCAGCGCGGCGAACTCCACCTTCGCGTTTCACTTGTGGCTTCACTTCACGCATTACTGGAGCTCCAGCCGGACGCAGATCGCGCTCGCGAACGAACCGCTGCAAACGCTCGAGCGCGTTCACTTGCGGTCCCTGGTGAGGCACGGGCGCGGGTGGGCGAGGCGCCATAGGCTTCACGGGCGGCGCACCAGGCTGCTGATGACGCGCGGCTGCTCCAGAAGAAGATCCAGCAACGCCGAGTAACGAACGTTGTTGATCAAAGTCTGCACGTCGCTTTTGCACGCTGTCCATAAAGTCTCGTTCATCCGAGTCATCCGAATCAGAAAGATCAAGCTCAATTATTTCAGGATCGATCACGGACTTAGCACCACGAGCGGGCGGCGCAGGTCCATCGCTTTCACTTCGAGACATCTTCGGCTGATTACCACCACCGCCGTCGTCGGCGCCTCTCGCTGGAGAAGCGCGCTTGCTGGCAGAACCTGGATTACGAGGCGCCGCGGCTGGAGACTCGAGTCGTGCATCTACATTCGGCGCGTCTTCTGCCGATGGATGATTGACAGCTTGCGGCGCTGCTGGAACCTGAGCCACGCCGTTGACTTGCTGCTGCAAACGTGCTGCGAGCTCGCGTTCTTCATTCAACATTCTGTCGCGACGCACCTTTTCCCCAGCCTCGAGAAACGCGTGCTTTTGTTCCATAGCACGGACTTGCGCTTCGCTCGCTCCGACGCGAGCGCGTTGATGAATGTCCTCCTCGGTTAAATCAAAGAAATCACCCGCCAACTTGGCCGCCTCCATACGCTCAGCTAAGACTTCGTCGAGCGACTTTTCAACCATGAGTTCGATTTCGTCGTCGTCGTCATTCGCATCTGCTGCACCGGCGCCTGCGGCAGCACCGGCAGCGGCACCGGCAGCATCAACATTGTCAGCATTCGGTCGCGCACCAGGACGGGGACCTTGGTTCAACTCGTCGTCATCGACAACTTGACGTCGACCCGCCGGACGTCGCGCCATGACTTCACCAATCGTCTCCGCGCTGCACCAGCGAATGGCGACTTCTGTGACATCCGTGAGAATACTATCCCACAACTGCTGCGACTCGGCAGATGCTTGACTCGATGTAGTCGGAAAGTTCTTAATCAAAAAATTCGTAAGCATTTCAGCTGGAGAACTGGCAAAGTCTTCATCCTCGCCTTCGTCGTCGTTTGCGTGCATACGCGCGAGACTCGCTTCGCCGGTGCTCTGTAAACCGATGACAACTGCAAAGTTTTCTTCAGTCACCGCCTTGAGTGCAGCTCGAGCGAGCGTCGGAACTTTGGCGCAAAGTAACATTTGCCTAAAGAATCGCTGATGCGTGGCCCAGAACAATCGAATGAGCGCCGCCATGTCCTTGCCGTGAGCATCCTTCCACGCCCGTGCGTCTGGGTACCCGCGCGCGAGTTCAACGGCGTAGAAAACCTTCTTCATCATCGTCCAAAACGCTACGCTTCTATCGTACATCAACTTAATTTCAGGACCAATTTCACAATTCACTAATTCAAACTCGGCATCAGCGTACGACAACGTTCGGCAAAGATAACTACCAGTCGCTTTCAACCCGCACGCGAAAATTTCAAGAGCGCCCAAACCAGACTTTTCCAACTTGCTCAACATATCCACCATGCTGGAAAACCCAAAGTGCCCGAGCCGCGTCATGTACGCCAAGTTTCTCGGTTCGCTCGCTCCGGTGGCTGAGCAATACAATACGCGCGCATTGGGAATGACGAGTTGCAACGCCACGACGGCCAACGCCGTCTTGGTCGGCGTGCCAGTCGAGTTCATCAAATTCTTCGCCTTGTGACATTCATCAAAAACAATCAACGGTCCGTGCTCGTCACCCTTCAACCAATCCGCGAGTTGCAATAAACGCGACCCAGGCACGAGCATCGCGCGCAAATTCTCCTCAGTCGACGCATTCTTTGGAGTCTTGGGCAAACGCTGCGTCAGGAGCGAATACGTACAAAACACCACGCCGACGTCTAAAACGCGCTCCAACGACCCTTGTGGTAACCCAGCGGTGCCTTCGGGAATCACCGCCATCGCCGGCGCCGCATTCATATCATTCAAATCCCGCTCCGCATCGAATTTCAAATCCGCGCTCGTGCTCACCCACAACACGCGTCGTCCGCCTCTACGTCTATGTTCGTACACCAACCCCGCGATCTGTCGCCCTTTCCCCACGCCCGCACCATCTCCCAAGAAAAAACCCGCGCGAGACCCATCCTTCAACCGCTGCTCGTGTCTCATGCACGCATACGTCACGCTCTCGAGCTGTAGCGCACTTAACGCCCCGTTTCGTACCAAGTCGCCCAACGCGTGCGCGTACGTCGGCTCGGGCGGCGACACCTTGGCCAACGTTCCCGTCTCCACCACCGCATCGGGGTGCTCGCCGCCCTCAATCGCGCCGTACCGCGGTTGATACCGCTCGTACTCCACCCCAACTTCCGCGTCGTCGTCCTCGACGTTCACCACGTCCGGATTCTCGCGCGCACGCGCAGCCTCGTCATCTCGAACGCGCGGTTTCGGAAAAATCTTATCCTCACGCCCGCGCGCGCGCGCCGCCGCGGCGTCCGCGCGCGCGATGTGCTCGAGAATCACCCGACGCTGCGCGTCGAGATCGAACTTCATCCCGAGCGCGGCGTCGACGACGACGACCGCGCGTTGGGAAGTGAGGATTTTTGAATGCGACGTGACGTGACAGTTGACGCCATTCGCGCGCGCGCATGCGCGTCGACGCGGCGCTGGCGATCGCGCGCGCGTTGTCGGTGAGCGCCACGGCGTGCGGCGCACGCGATGTCGCGTCGCTCGCGCGCGTGGGCGGCGCCAGTGCGGCGTGCGTCGTCGCGTCGCGCGTATTGGAGGTTGCGTTGTCCAGCGGCGCGCGCGACGTCGGGCGTCGTCGGGCGTCGTGTGCGCGCGCGATGCGCGGAGTCGTCGCGCGCGTGATCGCGCCGTGGTGCGCAGGCGTCGTGGTGTGCGTGTTGGTGGCGTTCGCGTTCGCGGGGAGCGTGCTGCGCGGCGATGATTCGACGACGTGGGCGCGCTCGGCGGCGTTTGGCGCGTACGCGTCGGCTGTCGTCGGGCTCACCGTGGCTATGGATATCGGATGCGACCGCGCGAGCATCGAGCGCGTGTTCGTGAGGGGTGATGCGCGCGGTGTGCGAGAGGTTATGGCGCGCTCGAGCGTGATTGGAGGCGTGGCGGGCGCGTGGGTGGGCGCCGTGCCGGCGCCGTTGGATTGGAACCGCGCGTGGCAAGCGTGGCCGGTGTCGTGCGTGCGTGGGATGAGCGCGGGATTCGCGTGTGGGGCGCTCGTGGGTGTCGTGCGCGCGACGCAATTCAGCGGTGCAGGCACGCGCGGGAAGATGCGAGCGACGTGACGTTTGAGGAACGGACGTCGGCGCTCGATGTCGATGTCGATGCCGTTGGCTCGGTAGTAAAAGTAGCAATCGATAGCAAACCTAGAATCTCTATACATACATCATCGCGCGCAGTTGGCGCAAGTTTAAGCGTTCGCCCTAAATCCATAGTTATCTTTCGCCGCGCGATCGAGCGCGTCGTCCTTGGCGAGCAAATTTTTAAGCCGTTCGACTTCGTGAACGTCGCCTTGCCTGTGTGCGATTTGGAGCTGGGAACGCAAGAGCTCTTGCTCGCGCATACCATCTCGCGCCGCGCCGCCACCCTGCGCGCGCATACGCGCCAAGATAGCGTGTTGTTTCGCCGCGGCTTCCTTCTCACGCGCCTCGGCGAGTTCTCGCCGACGTTCGGCTTCGTCGTCGCCAAACGCTCGCCTCTCTGGTTTCTTCCCCTCATCGCCTCGAGACGCGCTCCTCGACCGCGAACGGCGCGACGACTTTTTGTGTTTCTTGTGTTTTCTCCTATCCGAGGACTTTCTGTGCTTCTTGTGCCGCCGCCGACCGCTTCGAGAGCCGTCGTCGTCGGAGCCGTCGTCGTCGCTCGAGCTCGAGCTCCCATCGCGTCGCCGCCGTCGACGTCGTTCCCGTCCGCTCGACCCCGCACCTCCCGTCGTCGTCGTCGTCGTCGTCGTCGTCGTCGTCGTTCGTCCCGCGCGTTCGGCATCGAAGAACTCTCGTAACGCATCCTTGGCGAGCTGCACGTCGCCGTCGTGTTTTTCCAGCGCCAACGCGAGCGCGTCGGTGGCGTTCGGGAACTCTCGTCGTAAATACGCATCTGCGGCGTGTGCGGCTTCGCGAGCGCGTGCCTCGGCGTGTCGCTGCATCATGGATGGACCGCGGTCATCCGGCGCGTTCGGGTCACCGCGCGTGTACATGGTTGTCATGGGAGTCGCGAAGTGAGGCTAAACCGTCTAAGCGTGGTATTGAAGAGCTCCGTGGCTAGGTGGAACGATGAAAAAGCTAATGCTGCTGCTGCTGTAGTAGTAGTAGTATGTGTTGTTCGTTGGTGTCATGAAGTCACCCGACGGCGGGTCTCGTCAGTCCACTTGGAACAAGAGCTTGAACATTTCATAGGAGAAAAATCCGAGCGACGCCGACGGGAGCACTTGAATGCAACTCGGGCCTAAACCGGCGTATAATCCACGAACACCTTGCTTGCGAACGATCGACCGTAAGGTGACGGTCATTCGACGAAGCGCTTCGCGGCCGAAGACCATCGACGCTGATGAGCGTCCACCTTGCATTTGCATGCGACGACGAATGACTTCAAACGGATACGTCGACGCTTCAGACGCGACGCCGGCGAGCGCGCCAAACAACATCATATTCGACGCCTCCACAGTCTTGGATGGATATTCGCGCTCTAATTTCGCGCGCTCGCGCGTGTCTTTTGTGGCGGCGATTCTCACGCGCAGCTCCTCGTCGAGCTGTGCCATGCGACGATGTTTCAAGCCGTCGTAAATGGTGTAGTACACCGCGGCGTTGGGCGCCATGGACACGAGCGCCGGCGTAATGCCGCGATAAAACGTCGACAAACCTTCTTGCGTGTACATGGTCTTCACACACTGTATCAACGAACCGTATTTGGCCTTACCACCCGTCGTCAACAAACGCGTACGCAATACATCCATCGGAAAGCACGTCAACACCGCCGTGACGCCCGCTCCGGCGCCCGCGCACAACGTCCCAATTTTCCTCCCATCGCTCCCTTCGGGAAAAGCCTTAATCACAAACCCGCGATAGGTGTCAAAAGCACAAAAGTTAATCGCCTTATACGGCGCCGTGCGCGCTAAATTCAATAAATTCCCCTTCCAAAACCCACCGAGTCCCTCCTTGGTAAAGATGCTCCGCACCAACGCCTCGGGTTTCAACGCGCTCCTATTCAATAAATACTCAATCTTCACGCGTTCTAACGGCGCGAGCACCGTACGCACGCATATCGTCGCCCCGATACCACTCGCCAACCGCCTCGCCGCCTCTTCCTGCGCCGGTAACTTGCGAGTCGTCGTCGACTTCGCGCGCAACTTGTCGTCGAGCGACCGCGCCCAACCGGCGGCTGCGCCCGACGCCGACGCCGACGCGTTCGACGCCGACACCGACGCGAGACGCCGCCGCCGACGCCACCGCCGCCGACGCCCCGACGCCGCCGACGCCGACGCCGCCACCGCCGACGCGCGCTCGCCCCCACCGCCGCCGTTCGCGTCGTCGCGCCACCATCCAGCGCGCAGCGCGCGCGCGACGCACCGTCGCGCGTCGCCCATCCCGCGCCCCGCCGCCGCCGTCACCGACGACGACGACGACGACGACGACGACGACGACAACGACGACGACGACGCACGCGACGCGCGATCGACCATGCCCGCGCCGACGCCGCGCACGCACGCACGCACGCACGACCACTGACGAGGGATTCGGATCCCTCGACCCGATCGTCGATCCATCGACCCATCGAACGTCGAGATCCGATC
>Ga0181602_10000458_pt1 | contig 37237 bp, 54 predicted proteins | sample 041ome_14_FD_148640 | JGI IMG/M metagenome (GOLD analysis project Ga0181602, IMG submission 148640) | Coastal salt marsh microbial communities from the Groves Creek Marsh, Skidaway Island, Georgia - 041408US metaG (spades assembly) | ecosystem: Environmental > Aquatic > Marine > Intertidal zone...
TATATGCCATTACTTCTTCAAGAGAGGTAATGCTTGTAGAAAGTATTGGGGACATGCTTGCTTTACATGAAGCTGGTTTTAAAAATGTCTTGGTTACCTTTGGAGTTTCAATCTCTGCATCTTTATGCTCTATATTAATGGGTTTGTCTCCTAAGAAAATTTTCATATGCCTCAATAATGATTTTGACAAAGAGGTTAATGTCGGAAAATTGTCCTCCATAAAGTGTTTCCTTAAATTACTCTCCTGGTTTTCTTCTGAGAAATTATATATATGCTTGCCAACAAAAAATGATTTTGGAGCTATGACTAAAGAAGATTTTACAGAGTGGTTAGAAAAGAAAAGATCGATAGCCCTTAATCATAATAAGCTATGCTCAAATATCTTAAAAGAGGCTAATTCTTTAAAAAGAAAAAACATGCTCTCTAAAAATCTTTTAAAAAACATTTCTCATTTAAATTGTGATGGATAATATAGTTCGACTCTCTGCCAGTAGAATTTCCACAGCCGAAAAATGCTCGTGGGTTTATTGGTGTAAGTATAAAAATAAAATACCAGATTCCTCTAATTCTGGTGCGGCAAGAGGTAGTGTTTGTCATAATATTTTTGAATACCTCGGCAAGCCTAGACATAAAAAACATTTTAATAAAATTGTTGAAAAAAACTCTGTTTCAGGCTCAAAAGCTGTCCAGAAACTAATCCTCTCTCAAGCTAGATCTCAAAACCCACGGGTAGATAGTTTTGAAGATTTAGATATGATAGATAAATTTATCGTTAATGGTTTAAATTATAATTTTTATGGGGACGATCTAGAGTCTCCCTTTCAAACTTTTTCCGAAAAAACTTTTGATATAAATGTTACCGAGGGCGACTTATCTTACCACATATATGGCTTCATTGATAAACTATTTTTATACGACAAAGGTCGTAGAGCTATTATTAGAGATTTTAAAACTAGCAAGAAAGTTTACTCAGGCTCGGAAGTTACCGACAATTTACAAAACTTAATATATTGCTTAGCTGTTAAAAAAATGTTCCCCGACTGTGAAAATGTTTCTACGGAATTTTTATTTTTAAAATTTGATTTAAGTTCCGATTTACTTGGAGAATCTGGGGAAGGGGTACTTCAATTAGAGCCTGTTCAGCTTGATGAGCTATCTGGCTTTGAGTATCACTTGACTGAAATTCAAAAGTATCTAGATAATTTTAATTACGATACAGCTTGTTCCAACTTTGCCGCTGATCAACCTTTTCCAGATGACAAAAGTTTCTCGGGTCCCCTATCTTGTGGTTTCGCCAAGAAGCCTGGTCAATTAAAAAAAGATGGATCGCCTATGTGGCATTGCAATTACAAATTTCCATTTGAGTATTGGGTTGTTAAAAATGCTTCTGGAGAAATCATTCAAAGTGTTAAATCTTCTGAGAAAGATATTTTAAAAGCAGACGCTAACAAAGGCGAATATATAGAAAAGCTTTTTTACGAAGGCTGTCCTAAATTTTCCCCCTCTGTTGATGACGATTTAGATTTATAGTTTTTTGGCACGTTTAATGCAAATATATATTTGAAGGTTTCATTAAGAAACTTCTTGAGTGCCAAAAGGGCTCAACTAACAATAATACAAATATATATAATATGACAAAATTACTCAATACTAAATTAATACCATCAAACAGAGACGAGTTCTTAACTCCATTCGACTCTATTTTTGATGAAATGCTAGCAAAATCCTTCCCATCTTTTTCTGAAGATTTTGGGGTAAAGTTTTTTGGTAATCAAAGTTACCCTAAAGTTGATGTTGTAGACTTGGGTGAAAAATTATCGATAGAAGCTGAAATACCAGGCTTATCCAAAGATGAAGTTTCCGTCGATTACGAAGATAATATGTTATCAATTGTAGGCTCAAAAAGGTCTGAATCTTCAGGTGAGAATAAAAAATACATCAGGAAAGAACTTAAAAGATCAGGTTTTAAAAGATCTTTCTATCTAGATGACTCTTTTGACTCAAAGAAGATAAAAGCTAAATTTGAAAACGGCTTACTAATTATCGATGTACCAAAAAAGCATCCCGAAAAATCTAAAAAAATAAAAATTCTATAACTTCGCAGCCCTCTTCGGAGGGCTTTTTTGTGTACACACTTTTGTGAAGTTGATTATAGATTCATCTTTATGCGAGCCTCCAAGTGAAATATACCCATTTAGGGATATAACTCTATATGCTAAAACTTTTATTTTTGAAGATGTAATCTTGAAATGCCCTAACGGAACTCGTTCCATGTACTGGAAATGGCTTAAAGACCATGGAGCTCACGATTTTATTTCCTATTTAATAAAACATTCTGAAACAGAAAGTGGGTTTTCCATGGGGCCTAAAGGCTGCAATTTAAATATCAATCGAATAAATAGTTTTAATTTAAATTATATAATTTCTAAATTCCCCCTTTGATTTTTTCTTGACTAAAACGAGCTTTTTTGTTAGTATGTATCCTGTTTATATGCTACCAATTTTTAAATCCCATTATAGTATAGGAAAAAGTATTTTAACTCTTAATCCTCCACAATCTAGTTCTAAAGATGGCCCTGATTCAATCTTTGATTTGGCTTTAGATAATAAATTAAAAGAATTATTCTTGATCGAGGATGTGCCAACTGGATTTCTCGCTGCTCGCAAAACATCTTTAGAGCTTGATATGCATTTAATTTTCGGCTTGCGAATGTTGTTTTCTTGCGAGAGCAAAGGCGACGAGTCTGTGCATAAATCTATAGTTCTAGCTAGATCCGACAAAGGTTGCGAGCTACTTAATTTAATTTACAGCGACATAAATTGCAATATGAATGGTGTAGGAACTTATAAATTGCTTAAAAAATATTGGAACAACGATGACTTATTGCTATGTGTGCCGTTTTATGATTCTTTTTTGTTCGAGAATAGTTTTAAATTCTCTAGCTGTGCTCCTGATTTTAATTTTTGTTTTCCAATATTTTTCATTGAAAACAATGGTCTACCTTTCGATTCATATTTATCTAACTTAGTTTTAGATTTTTGCAAAAAGTTTAACTACGAACATCTTTTAGCTAAAAGCATTTATTATAATAAAAGATCCGACTTAGAAGCATTTCAAGCGTATAAATGTATTTGCAATAGAAGTTTTGGAAGGAGCAGGTCTTTATCTAACCCAATGCTGGACCATTTTGGCAGTAATGAATTCTGTTTTGAGAGTTGGCTCGAATACAAAAAATGAATAAACATTTATTAAGATTTAAAAAAAATCAAAAATATATAATTTTTGATTATGAAACCTGCGGTCTAAATCTAGCTTCTAGCGATAACAAACCTTGGCAACTTGCATTTTTGATTTGCAAAGGGTCTAATATTTTAAAAAGTTATGATTTCTACCTCAAATGGAATAACCTACCAATCTCTGAAGAAGCTAAAAAGGTAACCAACTTTAACGAGAAGGAGTATCTAAAGTTAGCGAAAGACCCACTTGAGGTTTTATCTATCTTTGATAACTATTTTTACGATCCTTCTTTTCTTATTGTTGGCCATAATATTCTGGGTTTTGATATTTACATTCATAATTTACACAGAAGGCTTTGTGGCTTAAAAACCGACTATTCTTATCTCAACAGAATTATTGACACTAATTGTTTAGCTAAGTCTATTGAATTTAATATTGATTACGACAACACCGATTTCTTCACTTGGCAATTTAAATTAAATAACCTTAGAAAAAAAGGTGTAAAAACAAATTTAAAATCTTTATGCGTCAAACATCAAATAGATTTTGATGAGAAAAAATTGCATAATGCTTTATATGATATAGAAAAAAACTTTGAAGTATTTAAAAAAATAATGTGGAGTTTAAATATTTAAATGAAAAAATTTATTTCTAAATTCTCTCGCTATGAAAATTGCATTCCTCCAGGGGTTCGACTGCCTGAAATTAAAATTGAAAAAAGGTTTTATAAGCTCTTGGGGTTATCTGAGTCTTCAACCAATTTAGATTTTTTAAAAGTTTTATGCGATCAAGGTTTAAACAAAAAATCTTTAAACACTAAACGGTATTTAGATAGATTAAGTTATGAGCTTGGGGTTTTAGAAGAATTAGGTTTTATTGATTACATTTTATTAAATTGGGATATTATAAATTTTTGCAATGAAAACTCAATACCCGTTGGTCCAGGAAGAGGTTCCGCTGCAGGCTCTTTAGTTTTATACCTAATTGGAGTCACTAATATTGACCCCATTAAGTACGACTTGTATTTCGAAAGGTTTGTTTCAAAAAGTCGAGCCAAAAAAACTATTGTTGATGACATTACCTATCTAGATGGTAGTCTTCTCGCTGATATTGATAATGACATTGCTTACGAGCACCGTCAAAAAGTCATTGAATATATTGAGGCCAAACACCCAGACAGAACTTGCAAAATTTTAACCTTAAATACTTTAAGCAGTAAGCTTTGCATCAAAGAATGCGGTAAGATTGTCGGTAACTTTAGCGAAAAAGAAATTAGTTTAGTTAGCGATTTGATACCTAAAAAATTTGGCAAGGTTTCTTCGCTCGATTCTTCAAGGGAAGAGTCCGCCAAATTTCGTGATTGGTCTTTGGCTCACCCTAAGGTGTTTTCTATAGCTAGCAAACTAGAAGGCTTAAACAAAAACACTGGGGTTCACCCCTCGGGCATTGCAATCTCTTTTTATAAAATTTCAGAGATCTGCCCTGTGCAATTGACCAGCGAAGGGCATTTCATCACAGCTTACGACATGAACTGGGTTTCCGAACTAATGGTTAAGTTTGACATTCTTGGGTTGCGGACATTGAGTGTCATACATCATGTTTGCAAAAGCTTGGGGATTGACATATCTTCTCTAGATTTATCTGATTCCAGAATTTACTTACCTTTACAAAACAGTTTGCGTTGCGCACATGGTTTATTTCAAATTGAAGCTGACACAAATTTTAGAGTATGCAAGCTAATTAAACCAAGAAGCCTTGAAGAGCTCAGTGCTGTAATAGCTATTGCTAGACCAGGAGCTTTAGAATTTGCTGATAGCTATTCTTCCTTCATTGAATCTGGAGAAGCCAACTTGGTGCATGATTTTTTCTCTGAAACTCTTTCTTATACAGGAGGAATTCCCTTATACCAAGAACAGTTAATGAAAATGGCTGTTCAAGTTGGGTTTTCCCTAGATGAATCAGAGCAGTTAAGAAGAATTATCGGAAAAAAGAAGGTTGATCAGATGCCAGAGTGGCAAAACAAAATCAAGAGAAAGATTCAAGAGTCTGAACTCGAACCAGCTATCGGAGACATCCTTTGGAAAGTTGCTGAGGATAGTGCTAACTATTCATTTAATAAAAGTCATTCCATAGCATATGCTACTGTTGCAGCTTGGACAACTTATTTGAAGTTTAAATTCCCTCAAGATTTCTTTTTAAGTTTGTTGAAAATGTCAAAATTTGAACCCGCTCCCCAGCAAGAAATAAACAACATTTCTAAAGAGCTGCCTTTTTTTGACATTAAACTGCTCCCTCCAGATCTTGAGAGGTCTCTTTTAGATTTTAGCAAAGAAGGTTCAAATTTACGCTTTGGATTGAACAGTATAAAAGGGATTAGCGAAAAATCTATTTCGAGTTTACAGAAATTCAGATCCTCACAAAGCCCAAATAAATTCAAAACCTTCATAAGTGCTAAAGAAGCTGGTTTAAACATAGGTATTCTATCTTCTCTAATTCAGGCTGGTTGCCTTCCTGGTTATGATTGCAGCAGGTCTTTGCTCGCTCTGGAAGCTCAAGCCTTTAACCTTTTAACCGATAGAGAAAAGCGATGCTGTCTAGATTTAGGAGCTAAGTTTAATTATAAACTTTTGGACATAATTGCTGAATCCCAAAAAGGTCTTCTAGCTAAAGATGGCAAACCTTTCATGAAAGAGTCTCGCTTTTCAACATTCAAAAGTAAATATGATTCATACAAATCTATTTATTTAAAAAATAAAAGTTTTGAAAAATTTGCTAATTGGTTTTTTGAAACCAAACTCTTAGGTTATAGTTATTCCAGTGATCTAAAATCTGTCTTTAACGATTCTGAAGTTATTTTTGATTCTAATAATTTTTATAACGAAGAAAAATTAAGAGGTAAATTCATCGGTAGTGTATATGATATATATAAAGGTGTAAGTAGAAATGGAAATAAATATATTAAAATGATTATTCATGATGAATACGGTAAATACCCAATAATGTTTATGGACAACTCTCGAGGAAATAAATACTCTGAATACCTTAACTCGGGGGGTTCTGATCCTCAAAAAGATGATATCATATCTTTTATTGGCTCTAAATATAATGATATTATTTTTGTTGATCATTTGTTACCATTGGGCGAAAAAATTTATATGAAATTAGGCGATTTAAAATAATGGATCCTCTACCAAACTTCACTCCTCGAGTTCAACAAGCTATTAAATTAGCTAAAACAATTTGCATAGATCATAACTTAGCCACAGTAGAAGTCTTGCATCTTCTCTATGGTGTTTTAAAGGTTCAGGGCAACCTTTTGTTTTCCCTGGGGGATGATCAAACTTTCAACTTAAATCTCTTAGAGAAATTTTCTTACTCGTTATTCGAATCAAAGCGTAAGCCTATCTCACCTCAGACTCACCTTAGCTACAGCAAGAGTTTCAAAAATTGTCTAAGGTCTTCGGCTGGTTTAGCTAAAGAATATGGTCATGATTATGTGGGGGCCGAGCATATTTTCATCACACTTCTGGACAACAAAGATGTTAAGTCTTTTTTCGCTTCGTTAAAAATTTCATGCTCAGATTTGTCTTTCAGTGTAAAATCTGCACTTGAAGGTGATACCCTTGAAAGAGACGAGCAATTAAAAGATAGTTTGCAAAAGTTATCGGGCTTAAAATCTTCGCCCAAAATCAAACTAAATAAAAAACTAGACGAAAACTCAGATTCCTATTTATCTCAGTATAGTGTTTGTTTCACTCAACTAGCTAGAGAAGGAAAACTAGACTTGGTAGTCAATCGAGAAAAAGAAATTTCTAAATTAATAGAGATTTTGTGCCGTCGCTCTAAAAATAACCCTATTGTTTTAGGTGAAGCTGGTGTGGGAAAAACTGCACTAATAGAAGGTTTGTCTCAAAAAATCATCTCACAAGACGTTCCCGATAATCTTTTGGGTAGTGAAGTTTTCTCTTTAAATTTAAACAGCATTATAGCTGGAACTAAATACAGAGGAGAGTTTGAACAACGTTTTAAAGATATTTTGAACGAAATCGGTTTGCGCGATAAGATTATAATCTTTATCGACGAGATTCATACTCTTGTTGGCGCTGGCAGTGCTGAAGGAGGTATAGATGCTGCTAATTTACTTAAACCTGCTTTATCTAGAAATCACTTTAACTGTATTGGTGCTACTACTTTCGAGGAATTTAAAAAGCATATCGAGGTCGACAAAGCCTTATCCAGACGTTTTCAAAAAGTTGTTATAGAAGAACCTTCCGAAAAAGAATGTTTTCTCATACTAGAAAAACTAGCTAAAGATTATGAAAATTTTCATCAAGTTAAATATCGGAAAGGAGCTCTAAAAAAAGCTGTTGAATTAAGCTCTATGTATATCAACGATAGATATTTACCCGACAAAGCCATCGATATTATAGATGAAGCTGCGGCAAAGGTAAAAGTCAAAAATCTTCATAGACCGAAAGAGCTACAGAATATAGAAAGCTCGCTCGACTCCTTAATTGACGAAGAAGCCTCCACAAAAAACAAAGATCAAAAAAAAGTCATAGGCGAATGTATAGATAATTTATTTGAAAAATATCAATTGATACTAGATGACTGGCAAAAATCTTTAAAAAAACGAGTCTTATATGTTAGCGAATCTGATGTTTTAGAAGTAATCTCCTTGAAAACTTCAATTCCTGTTTCTATTTTATCTTCTTCTTCTGACGAAAAATATTTAAAACTTGAAAGTAATTTAAAAAAATCAATTATAGGTCAAGACGAAGCCATTTCTTCCATTTGTGATTCTATAATACGTTCTTCTTGCGGCTTAAATAATCCACAAAAACCTACTGGTGTTTTTTTATTACTAGGTCAAACTGGCACTGGAAAAACATTAATGTCTAAAAAAATATCAGAGAATTTGTTTGGTGGTCTAGATAAATTAATTAGACTGGACATGGGTGAATTCTCAGAGTCATCCAGTGTTAGTAAAATAACTGGTTCTTCACCTGGTTATGTAGGCTACAGTCAAGGCAGCCTACTTGTAGATTCTGTTCGCAAAAATCCCTACAGTGTAGTTTTGTTTGATGAAATAGAAAAAGCTAACCCAGAGGTTTTAAAAAGTTTGCTTTCTATTTTGGACGAAGGTTATCTTTTTGATTCTCATGGTCGAAAGGCTGACTTTAGAAATTGCTTAATTATATTAACCAGTAATTTAGGCTCCGAATTAATGTCTAAAACTCAACATGGGGTTGGCTTCATGACTCCCGAGACAAATAAAATACTTTACCAAGATAAGCTAAAAGAGTCTGTCATAAAACATTTCTCCCCTGAGTTTGTCAATAGAATTGACGAAGTAATTAGTTTTAAACCCTTTTCCAATAAGTCTTTATTTCAAATGATCAAGATGTACCTTTTAGATTTAAACAAAAAGCTTTCTTCTAAAAAAATTAAAATTTCTTTAGATTCAACTTTGATAGATTACTTTATAAGTAAGCTCGTCGACCTTAATTTAGGGGCTAGACCAATAGAGCGTCTATACAAACACCACATTGAATCTTTAATAGCTAAAGACTTACTGCGTGGTAAAATTTCCCCAAACTCGAAAATTAAATTTTTTTACATTGACGATTTGGTTAGCTACAATATATTATAAGCAATTACTTAAACATATAGCTATAGATATTAATATTATAATTTGAGTTGTAGTTACATTATGTATCATTCTCTTATCCTTTCAATACATTAATACACTTCAAACTTGACTTTTTATCATTTTTAATGTAACATATATATGTTCTTTGATAATTTTTGGGCGTGTACTGGATTTGATTTAAATTGAATTGGTATATTGCAGGCAGGAGTTGCACCTGGCTCCTAATAAAGGTGCAAAATATTACATGGCAACAAGTCGCGTATCAAAGCTTTCGCTTCTCAAAGCGAAAAGCTTGCCCTAGCAGCATAAGTCTGCTACCTCACAACTTTTGACGCAGATAGGAGGATTGTGAGGTCATTAATCTGCAAAACAGAAAAAGTTTATCTGTTTCATAAACTGTACCACTGAATATTCGGGGGCCTCAAGTTTGAGTGAATAATTGAAATATTTAGTTGGATGTCTATATCTTAACTGTAAAAAAAATAGACTAAGCTTGTAGATGTATATTCTTGCAGATTTAAAGACGCGGGTTCAACTCCCGCCACGTCCACCATTTTTATATCTTTTTATTAAATATTTATGGGTATATTCCAAATCTTGCCATTCTTTAATCTCTACTTTTTTATTTTCTAAGTTTTTATAGTTTTTAAAAAAATCTTTAATTGAGTCAAGTTCTTGCTTACTTACATCTTTTATAGATTTTAAATCTTGATTTAGATAAGATGCGCAAAGAATTTTACAATCTCTTTCTCCGTCGTCTATCATTTCTAATAACCCTAGGGTTCTTAATTTAATTAATGTATTTGGTTTTATCCCTACTCCTTCATCCAGCATGATTATATCTACAGGGTCTCCATCTTCAGCTAAAGTATTTGGAATCATTCCATAATTCCCAGGGTACCTCATTGAGCCAGAAAGCTTTCTATCAAATTCCATCAATTCAAATTGCTGATTATATTCGTATTTTATATTGCAGTGTTGGCTAACTTCTATTAAGCCGTAGACTATCTCTGGATAGTCTATATGCTGATTCTGAATTCTCATTTTAAAGATTAATAGATTGCCAGTCTTGAGACTGAAACCCCTTATCTCTTATAAGATTCACTCCTGTAGCTCTTTCCCCAGGTTTATCTGGGTCCATATCGTTTATTAAAAATCTAGGCCCTCTTTCAATCTGCATGATTAATCTGTGGTACGGAATGTTGTTTACACTTAACTCTAGTTCCGTATGTTTTCTTAAATATTCTGGTCTAGCAGTTGTTAGTATTATCATGTGTCCTTGTTTATACCATTCGTTTATTTTATCTTGAACTCCAGGTAATACCTCTGGAGATTCTTCCTGATATTTTTCAAACTTTCTGTATTTGAATATAGAACCGTCAATATCGCAAAATATCGTATTGTATTTTTTCATTATTCAGGTCTTTTGCCTAAAGGTTTACCGTCTGGACCTATTTCCCCAGCTCTAATTCTTGTAGCTGAAACCTCTTGCAATTCTTTAGAAAGTTCTAGTTGTTCTATATTATATCCAACTCCTCTTCCGTAAAAAACATCTGTTATATTTGGAATTTCTATGATTTTTAATTTGTTACCAAACTCTATGCATGCATCCATTATATTTTTCTTTACTTGCTTGTAGTTGTAAGGATTTTTTTCATCTATTCCTCCTACATTTCTAAGTGCTATACAACATTGCCCAGTTCTTTTGATAGCTTCGGCTACTAAAGTTTTGTGGCCAATGTGAAAAGGCTGATATCTACCTATCAATAAAGCTGTGGGAGCTTGATCATCCCAAGCTTCACTTTCATTAATTTTTTCGATAACTTTATCCGCCCATTCTTCGGGAGATCCATCTGTTAATCTCACATCGTAATGTATAGGCTTTTCAAACAACTTGTTAGTGTCTTCGTATCTACCTTCCCTTATTCTATCCACCCAAATTATAAAGTCCGCATTAAAAGCTTCTCTTGTTTCCCGTGTAGGACAAACAAAATCTGCTATAACATAGCCTCCGCCTAGTTTTGCCCAGTCACAGAGCTTCCCCATTCTTTTTGCGTGCGTTATTCTATCTTCAGGATCAAAACCCAATTCTGAATATATATCTTGTCTTACGGCATCGGCATTAAACCATGCTGCATTTAACTTTGCGACTAATATTTCCGCTAAAGTTGTCTTGCCTGATCCAGGCAGCCCCATTATTAATATTTTTCTTTTCATTATTCTTTTGTGTACTATATGTTAGTAATAACTATTACACCTTTTTAATTTTTTTTAAAAAAAAATGACTGACTCACACAAGGAAAAACTATATAAAACTTCTGAAGCTCAACGTAAAGCTCAAAAAAAATACGACGACCATGATTTATCTCGTAGGCGACGCCAGAAACGCGAGTACATGAGAAGAAAAAGAGCTGAAAACCCTAACTATTGTCGCTGGAAATAATACTTGACTATGTTTCTTTTTTTTGCTATGATGATTAACATCATGAGTAAAACACAAAAGAAAGCTAGGAAGACTAAATATCAGTTTGATCAGTATTGGGCTATACATTATACAGAAATTTTCCCCAATACAAAAGAGAGAGATTATAAAGTTATTATTAAAGCTAGATCTTCTGAGTTCGCTAAATCCATCTTAAAAAAGAAAGTTAAAGAAGATAATTCAAAAAATAAAATAACTAACTTACAGATCTACATGTTAAAGCCGAAGACGGCTGTTAACAAGCTTCGATTAACGATTGAAGATTGGAAGCATGTTCATCAAGCTTCCTTCCCAAATGTTTCTAATGTTTTATTTAAATATTTGATACCTCGTCCTGCGGGCTGGAAAACTAGAACTAATTCTAAAAAGCCCATTAATCCTTGCTTGTTTAAAAAAGGAAATCAAAATCGAAAAAACAACTTAACTTTAGAGCAAAAAGCTTATTTAAAGTGGGATGGGACCTGGAAACCTTGGTCAACTTCAGAGCGCAATGCTCTTAAAGAAAAAATTATTCTAGCCTTAAAAATGCACGGCAATAATCGCTCTCATGCTTCAAAATATTTAAAAATTAATCAAAGGCATTTGTATAAATTAATGAAAGAAAAATTTATAGAAGTGGACTGGACTAAGGAATTCCCGCCTCCAGAGATAAGGATTCAAAATCAAAACGTCGATCATTCTAAGCGTATTGCTGGAATACAAAGAGCTTGGAACGAACGCTCTGCTAAACTACAAGCCTTACATGGCCCCAAAATTTTAGAATTACATGAGCGAGGTTACAGTGTAACAAAAATCTGCAAAGAGCTTGGTCATAATAAAAACTTCATACGCAAAGTCGTCGAAAATTCCCAATAACATCATGAACACTAGAGATCAAAATATGAATTGGCTTCTTGATTATCAAGAAGATTTAATTAAGATTGTTGGCAAGCATCGCAAATCTAGCCATGTATTATCTGTTGAAGAAATAATTTCTGAAATCAATAATCACATGATTGAAAAAGGTCATGTGGACAGAGAGTACTCGGATCAAGTTGATTTTTGCAAATTCTTATATGGTGTTGCAAAAAATTGGGTTCGCTGGACAGCAACAGGTGTCAAACATAAAGATAAAGATTTTAATTTAAAACGTTACGATTCCATCAAAAAGACTGATGATGGAGACATGACAGCTTTTGAATATATTTGCACAACGATAGGCTCTGAAGATTCTTTTTTTGAAGAGTTAAACTTTTGCAACCGATTTGAAAACATCTACAAATGGATCTTTGACTATAGTAATTTCTTGACTGAAAAACAAAAAAATGTTTTGCCTTATGTTATGCTTGGCAAAACTCTTGATGATATTGGGGATGCGATGGGTACCACCCATCAAGCCGTCTCCGCCCTAGTCCTTGATGCCTTTGCAAGGATTCGTCAGCATGTTAAAGTCGACATTAACCAGGATAATGATCGTGAAATTATTAAAAAAGGTCAAAATTCTGTTAATTATTTATTTGGTCAAGAACGCTGTAAATACCGAGCGACATTAAATAAAAAATTATTAAAAAAGTAAAATGAATTTATTATATAAAACTAAAACATATTTGGTCGGCCACATGCAGTATCTTAGCGGTAGAGACTGGAGGCAAGATGTAACAGAAAAACTCGAACCTCTTTCGATAACTTGCTTCAATCCTTATGAAAAACCTTTCATGAAGGATGTTGAAGAGGATGAAGCATCTCGAGAGGAAATGGAAACTTGGATGCGCACCAAACAATATGATCGAGCCGCCGAGCGCATGAAAATGGTGCGGGCCTACGACCTTAATTTAGTTGATCGTAGTGATTTTATCATCGCGCATCTTGTACCTGATGTAGCATCTTGGGGTAGCGCTGAAGAGATTGTTACCGCCGTTAGAGAAAAGAAACCTGTATTCGTAAGTATGGAAGGGGGCAAAGCAAAAACCCCTTTATGGATGCTTGGAATGTTACCTCATAAATATATTTATAATAGTCTTGACGAAATAATTGATATGTTGTATGCTATAGATAATGGTAGTAAATCAATTGATTCAGATAGATGGAGACTTTTAAGAAAGGAGTTTAGGTAGATGGAAATTTTTCAATTAATCATTTTTTGTATCGCTAGTTACTTTTGTTATTACATTAACATGTCATGATTATTATAGATCAAGCTTCGCATTATAACTTTATTTTTGGCATAGGGCAGACTCAAGATTTCATCATTAATTCTTTAGAGGCTCTTTTCATAGAAAAACACGGTCAAAAATTATATAATAGTTGCTCTTTAATATTAATCATTGAAAATGAAAATTTCTATCATGTCATTAGGAATAAACATAAAGTTCGTGTTAGCGGAGAGTTAATGTCTAATCTACTTAAGGACCTCTCTAGCCACTTTTAAATTAATTTTTATGAACAAATCAAAGTTAAAAGAAATAAAATCTATCATGGGATACCAAGGCCTACCTGAGCAGAAAAGACTGCTACGAAGGTTTAAGAAATCATATGCAAGTTTAAGCGTGGCTGATAAAATTCGAATTATCGACGATCTTAAATTAAAATTTTCCTCAAATCAAAAAGATTCAGCGGAATAACCTATCAGTAAAACTACTTTTTTACTAAAAATATTAGAACTTATAGTTTTTATTTTTAATATATAAATCATATCTCTCTTTTTTATTAACAGTTAATTATACCAAATAAATATCATGGAAAACAACAATAACGAAAGTTCAAGTCAACAAAGCGATTGGAAACAAAGAGAACTAGGGGCTCTTTGGAAGAAAAACGGGCGCACTCAAAATTATTTTTCTGGAAGAATAAATTTATCTAAATTCAGCGGGGAAGATTTCGTCAACATTGTTGGCTTTTCCAATAAGTTAAAAAAGGAGAACCCGAACGCTCCCGATGTAATTATTTATTACTCTCCATCTTCTGAAAAAAGCGGGCTTGATTTAGACTCTTCTAACCAGACTAAGCCATCTTCAGTCGATGAAGTTTCTGCTTCAAAAACTGAATCCGCTCCAGCGGTCGATAGCAATTCTATTGATGATGAAACTCCCTTCTGAAGTTTATATTCTTTTGCGTAACCATCGTCGAGCGGACCAAAACATCTTCAAAAATAAAGATGAAGCTCTACTCTCCGCCGCTCGACTTTCTGAGTCTTTATCTCGTTGGGAGCCTCCTCATCGCAATAAAATTACAGTAGTTAAAACCAGAGAGCCTTTTAAATTTCTTTAAATTGAAATCTAAATTCTTATCATCCTTCAATTCTTTTCTCGATTTAGCTAAAAAAAGAAAACTTAACATCAAGATGGCTAGTCGTCACGACTCTTCTCGATCTATTTCTTTTTTTTTATTGGGCTTAGATTCTAGTGGTTCTCCCAAATCTTCCTCTGTCTTTTTAAAAGTCTCTGGGTCTCACAAACATTCTGAAAAATTTACTTGGATTGAACTTAAAAACTCAAAAGGCAAACCTGGTTGGCTTTATGGATCTTCTGATTTTATTTGTATAGAGACCTCGAATAGTTATATTCTATGTCCAAGAGTTTCTTTAGTAAATTTTGTTCACGATAAAGTCGACTTTTCTTCTCCCATTGTCTCTAATCCTTGGCAGGCTAGGTATAAAATATTCCAAAGGGATTCTTTTGAGGAAATCACACAAGTGAGCAATCAAGACATTTTATCCATAAAAGATGTTCAAGTATGGAAAAAACAATGAAATCTTCTGTTAATTTTGCTTTAGTTACCAGTGACTCTTTGATGAGTAAAATTCCCTCTTGGGAGTCCTACCAATCAATGGATGAAAATCAGTTTTTAGATTTAATTAATTACTCCAAAGAGCTTATGGGCTCGGAAGAAGGTCATTCTATTACTTTTTTGGTTGTTGCGGAGGGGGTTGATCAAACAGAAATAGAACAATCTAAAGAAGAAGAAGAGAAAAAAATCAATAAGCAAAAACTCATCGAGCAAAAAGAAAAAGTTAGAGAAAATTCCAAATCGATCTTAAATTCAATTTATGGCATTTAAAACTTGACTTTTTATAGTAAAAAAACTATTATGACACAATCAGATTCATCAAACACAAACAAAGCTATCGACAATTTCAAAAAACACCAATGCTGGAACGGCGGCACTTGTAATACAGACTCAATTTACAATAAAAACACAAATTCTGCAGGGAAAGGAGATTCCCCTAGAAATATTAGCGAAAAGTTTAAAAAGAATTATGAAGATATTTTCCCAAATTCTTTTAAACCTAGTTGGCTAAAAAATACAAATAATGAATAACACTTACATAACTCAATATAATATTATTATAAGCTCTTCTTCCAGAGATTCTTTGTATAATTTTTATTTAACCTTTTCTAAAAAGGTGGCGGGCATCACCTTGCCCAAATTCTCCGTGTACAAAGATCGCAACTCCAACTTGTTCGCTTTTGAATTCTTGGTTTCTTTTGGAGATTCTCTTGACAATACATTACTAGACCTTTTGGGTGATTTTGTTTCAGATTTTCCTAATGTTACTCTGACTGGTGGATTCTTAGATGCTTACGGCTCTGGATTCATAAATCAAGACTTACAAAAACAATACTTAAACGAAAAAATATTATGATAGTACTAAACTTTGCACTCAATAAATTTCTACCTTTTGTTATCATTGGCTTTTTATGTTTTTATAACATGGGATTTCATACTTTTGAACCCTACGTAATAATGTGTCTCGTTTGGTTCGTTAGTCATTTTAATTTTAAAGCAGGTTATGCTGTAGCTTATTGCGAAAAAAACAATATTGACTTAGATGATTAATAAAATTAAACATTTCTTTTCTAGCAAATATTATATAGTTTATAAAAATTCAGATAAAAAAATTAAAACTTATTTAATTGGAGATATAAACTTGTATAAATCATTTGGAAATAAAGAAGAGCGTAGAGACAATGCGGGATTCAAGGCTTATTGTTTTGCCAGAAAGTCTATCAGATCCTTCAGACATGACCGTATTTTGTCTATCACAAAAAAATAGATTTTGAATTTTAACTTGGAATTTTACATATTATTGTGTATAGTATGTTTACTAGTAAGTTTATTTTTATATCGTAAACGTCGCAAATCTAATTTTAAATATGAATCTGATTCTAGTATTAACGCCGATCTCATACGTCAAGAAAACGCTTTCTTGAAAGATCAACTAACCCAACTTCAAAAATCTTTTCAGTCTGAACAAGAACTTATTCATGCTCAACGCTTAGAATTAAATCAAAAAGAAAAAGAATTAATTAAAACTAATCTTGATTTAGAAAAACGTCTTGCAGAAGAAACTGAAACCCGCCGAAAAGTAGTCAACCAAAAGAAGAGTAGCGAAGTTCGTCTTGGTCACATAGCTGAAACACTCGCTCCGTTCTTAGATCAATTCGAGTTCGACCCAGAAAACTGTACCTTCCTAGGAAAACCCATTGATTATATATCTTTTGGAGATGACGAAATAACAATTATTGAAGTGAAAAGCGGCAATAGCCAATTAAATCAAAAGCAAAGACATATTAGAGATCTTATAAAAAATAAAGCTATCAAATGGAAAGAAATAAGAATAAAATAATTTTAACAAACTAAATAATATGAAAAATAAAATCGTATCATTACTATTAGCCCTCGGGCTTTCAAGCGCTGCCTTAGCGAATTCTGCTAAGATCGGATATGTTTCCGACTTCTTTTACAGAGGCGAACAAAAGGCTCTAGAATCAGTTCAAGCTTCACTTGATCTTGATCAAAATGTCGCTGGCCTCAACGCCAGCCTTCATGCATGCACCAATCAGTCTGTCGACCAAGGTGTTGATAGCTACGGTTTGGCTGCTGGAATTAGTCATACTTTTGTAGACGGACTTCTTAATGTCTACGGTGGTTTCAATCACTTTGAAGACGTTGAGGGTGACGCTCTTTCTGAAGTTGCATTAAGAGTAGGTTTGAACACCATCGCTTCTCCCACCTTGGCTGTTTATAGAAATGTTGATGATGAGCTTTACACCTTTGAAGGTTCGATCTCTCATTCTATTTCTTTATCGATTGCTGACCTTGGCCTCTCCGCCTCTATTGGTAATACTGATATTACAGAATCTACTGATCGCGATTATTATGGTCTTGGAGCTAATCTTAGCCGTAATGTAGGCGAGGGAGCTACTCTATCTGCTTCTGTAGATTTGGTAGATGCGGACAATCTTGAAAGAGAATTTGTTTTCGGTACGGCCTTAACATTTAATTTCTAATTTAACCCCCCTAAAAAATATGAAAGAAACACTCGATAAAGTACGTTGTGCAGTAAAAGGTATTGCTTGCACTCTTCTTAGCGTTCTTGGGCTACTCGTTGTAGTACAAGCTGTATTTGGAGCTGCTGCTCCAGTTAATGTCATCGGAAACCTACAATCCTTACTTGCTGGATTCGTAGGTCCAGGAGCTAGCTTCACTTCATTCGTGACTCTCTTGCTTGTCGTAGTACTACTCGCAAAGAATTCTGAATGCAACAATTCTTGCTCCAAAGATAAGTAATCCTTTATTTGTCTTAATACTTAAAGGGGGGCTTAGCCCCCCTTTTTTTTGATTAAATCTTAAAAAAGTTTACTATACTAATATAGACTTTCAACTTAATTATTTTAAAGCTTTATGATTGACGATGATTTTTACATAAGTGGACCTAAAGACTACGATGAACAAACTGATGCATTCAGATTTGACCTTGATGATATGATCAATAGATACTTGGAAGAATTTGATTTAAATGTTATAACAATCATTGGAGCTTTACAAGAAAAAGTAGAAAACCTTTCTAATTCTGGAGATATAGAATTTGAAATGGATGACGATTTTTTTGAGGAAGATTTTGATTAAACTTGACTTTCTCTTTTTTTTATTATAATATATAATTTATATGAATTGTGAATTAGTATTAGCGAGCCAAGAAGAAGAATTTTTTTATGTTGAAGATGGGTTGCCAGTTTCACCAGGTCAACCTGTTGGTGTGGAAATAGACCGTGGTAATACAGTAGAGTTTATCTTGTTTGATACTGTTTTTTGGAGTTTGAGCGATGACTAAAAACCAACAGCACTCACGACTGTATGAATTTCGCATTAGGTATAATGCTGAGTCTGCACACTGTGCTTTTGATAACTTTCATTATTATATGGCTGAAGACGCCAGCCAGGCTTATCATTACCATGCCGAATCTATGAAAAAAAAACATCTTCCCAGGCAAGACATTTCTATCGAACGTTTTAATCCCTACTCAGAAAGATGGGAAAATGAAACAGATAAAGTATTTTCAAAAAATGAATATTCATGATTTAGTTTCTTCAAAAGTTATTTACTCTGAACATGGTTATGACGAATGTTTTGAATACGCAGATGGATCTGGCAGAATACCAGATGGTATTGCCGTAGGTTATCAAGAAGACTCTTCTTCAGATAAAATAATTTTATTTAAAGATGTTAAATATAGCACTTACGATCATGATTACTGGGATAATTTAGAACTTGAGAATGATATAACCAGAATAATTTTGCCATGAATAGCGATCACCCGTCTTTTATCGAAGAATCTTTGTATAAAGATATACTTTGCTCTATGCCTGTCTTAACTATTGACCTCGTAATTTTAGATCAAAATACAAAAAAATTCATTCTAGTTCAAAGAGCTAACGAACCAATGAAGGGCGAATACATGACCCCTGGCGGCAGAATAGCTAAACACGAAAAAGCCACTGAAGCAGCTGTGAGAATCTGCAAGGAGGAGATTGGCTTGACAATTCATCCGTTAAACTGGAAATTCATGGGATTCTTTGAAGGAGTTTGGCCTAGCAATGTTTTTAATATTGAGGGTTGTAAAACACATACGCTTTCCTTGCTTTTTTATTCTACATTATTAGTTGACTCTAGCTCTATCAAGCTTGACAAGCAATCAAATGCTTTCAAACTTTCTGAAGATTTACCTTTTGTTATTTCTAATTCGTCTTACACTACCCCCCTTTCTCTTCTATAATTCATGCAAGATCCATTTTCCAATAAAATCGGTTTGGTCTATAACAATTTAAAAAACTTTATTTTTTCTAGGGTTTTTTCTCGCAGCGACGCCGAAGATATTCTACATGAAACCATGCTTATATTAACATCCAAAAAGGATGAGATTGATTTTTCTAAAAATTTTGACGCTCTTTGTTTTACGATAGCTAGGTATCAAATTTTAAAATTCATAACAAATAAAAAGCGTAATAAAGAAGATTGTTATTCGGCTGGCTGCCTCGGCAACCCCTTGGAATCTAAAATTTTCACTCCTGAAAATCATTACCCAAATTCCATCTTATGCTCCAAGGAACTTCGATCCGATCAAAGTTTTGCTATCAGTAAGGTGCGATCTACCTATATGACAGATAGAGAAAAACAGTTTTTTGATTATAAAACCAAGGGTTTTTCTAAGGAGGATATTACTAGGCTCATGAGTCTCTCACGGCCTAATCATTACCACACCTGGAATAGACGTGTTATTCAAAGGTTAAAAAAACATGCCTGCGAGTTCCTCAAGTATTAAAAATTTCATTTTTGATAATTGCGAAGAGTTTTTTTTACTCAAGCTGAACTTGTTTTGTTTTTATTTTAATGTTAGTACTATTGTTTCTATAGATGCTCGTTCGGCTTCGGATGTTAATCTCTCGAATTATACAGCTAACAATTTGTTAGTTTTTAGATCTCTATATACTAATGTTTTAGATTTACCTCCGTTATTTTCTGTTTCTTATAGGTTAAAAAATAAAACGATAACTCAGTTGCTTTTTTATTCTTTTGATTCGTTGGTTTATTTTTTCATTTTTAATTTTCACAAAGGTTCCACAAGTGATTTTTCTTTAGATTGTTGCGAGGTAAACTTTAAAGATGTAGAAAAGATCAAATCTTTTTGGCGAGATGAAAATTTATAAAAAAAAAATAGATTTTTTAATTTAAAATATTATTATTAATATACAACTTTAAATTAAAATCTTGATATAATTATATGAACGAAGAACAACAAAAAATATTCAAAAATTTCACGAACCTCGAGGAAGATCTAGTCGACAGCGAGTACAAAGAAGATTTCTCTATTTTAAGAGAAGCTTGGAATCTTGAAATTAGCAAGCCTGGATGCACTCAATGTTTGAAAAATGGGGCTATGAATAAATATAGTCAAATAGCAACTAATATGATTACCCACTCTCTAAGCATAGAAGAATCTAAGCAAATTCTTGATTTAAGAACGGATCTTAACAAAAAACACCAAGAGGTTGCAAAAGAAATTAATTCTGAAGTGGATGCCAAAATTGAAGCGTTAAAAGCTGCAAAAAATTCTTAACTTTAAACAGTGAATCAGCTGCAATACTTCACCGCCTCTTGGTGCGGCCCATGCCGCTTCTTCAAACCTCACATACAAGAGTTAAAAGAAGAAGGCTACAACATCAATATATATGATATTGACCAAGAAAGAGAAAAAGCTAATTCTTATCAAGTTATGAGCGTTCCAACTTTAATTTTCGAACGAGACTCTCAAATCTATGCTAGAACTAGCGGGGTCATTCCCAAGTCGGAAGTGGCGAAAGCCTTAGATTGGGAACCAGAATTATAATATAATATATTTTATATATTTTTGGTTTGGATATTTGTGCAACTCAATTATCTGACCCGTCTGAGGTTCAAAGATATACCAATCTTTATTGGTAAATATTAAATTTACCATGTGCAATCCTTGAGCCGCAGGTATCCCTCCAAATTCATGCATTTGCTTGACGACTACAGCCGCTACAGCAAATTCTTTTTCATTTTTAGAAGCGTAACCAGCCACACCAAACAAAGATTTGTATAACATTGCAAAGTTGTCACAGTCTAGAGTTTCATTTTGATTTAAAGGCATTATGCCATTCTCAAATTTAACTTTCTTAAACCAATTATTAAACTTTAAAAAATAAAAGTAATCTATTTTTTTATAAGCTGAATCTAATAATATAATGTTTATATCATTTGGCACTTCTGTATTCTGCCAGTTGTGTGTTTTTCCTCTATTAAAATGCAGCCCTAGTGTATATCTATCTATTGTATCTGTTTCCTTGATATGTATTGGCATACTTTTAAGTTCATCAAAATCTCTCTTTAAGCAACCAGCAATAATTAGTGCGATAAAAATTGTCGCAACTGCAATTCCCCACCTTATTGTTTTCACAATAATATTATACACTAAAATACTTGACAATTTTCAATACATCTTTTATAATAACATAAATTAATCATGACAGAGTTTATAAAATTAACAGATCTATGGTACCAAGGAGATTACAATCAAGTTGGTAATATTATTAACAATGAAAATTGGGAGCCCAATAGAGTTGCAGAGTTTTGTTTGTACTTTGTTAAGTATATAGGTTTAAAAGAATTTGAAGTATTATATAAATTTTTATAAAATTTCTGCCACCTTAGCACAGTTGGTAGTGCGACGCACTTGTAATGCGTAGGTCGTCAGTTCGATCCTGACAGGTGGCTCCATTTTTATGCATAAACATCACATCATTCCAAAACATATGGGAGGCACAGATGACCCAGATAATATTATTGTGCTTTCAGTCAAAGATCATGCAATTGCCCATGCTAAGCTTTACCTAGAACATGGAAACATAGAAAATTATTTAGCTTACAAGGGACTAAGAAAACAGATAGGCAAAGAAGAAATTTTTCGTGAACGGTCAAGAATTGGAGGGTTAAATAATAAAGATAAACCCAAGTCTAAGGATCATTCCTTAAAAATCTCAAAGGCAAACAAAAACAACCCTAAACTACAAATACCTCACACCGAAGAGCGTAAGCACAATATTTCTAAATCAATGAATGGCAATAAAAACTCATCCAATCATTCTTCTCCTGAATTCAAGAAAAAGCAAAGTGCCTCCATGAGAGAGGCTTGGGCTAGAAGGAGGTCTAAAAAACTTTAATGGCACGGTGGCCAAGTGGTAAGGCAGGAGTCTGCAAAACTCTTATTCGTCGGTTCGATTCCGATCCGTGCCTCCAATTTACACTAGATTATTCTCCGAATTTGTATCCAAAATACTCAATGTCTTTTGCGTATTTTTCTGCAACGATTTCACGAGTTTCGTCATCGTAGTATTCGGTGTAGTGTTTGTGTTTAGTTTTGTATGCATGAGGAAGTTGCTCTCTGGCAATCCCTATTTTGTCGCAGGCGGTATCAAAATCTTGTTGAAGGTTTTCGAAACGACCTATGAAATTGATTTGATGTATAGGGTTTAATATATGCATATAATCAAGGCCGTGATAATAATCACCCTTATTAGGGTCATGCTTCGATCTGGATTTTGGCCATTCGGTAAACTTTTTTAAAAATGTTTTAAAGTCTACTCCTTTGTAAAAATCTTTTACTCTCTTTACTGGGTACTCATGTTCAGTGTTTGTAAACCACTTGTATTCCGATACGATTTTATCATATGGATTTCTAACAAATGTGAACTTAAAGTAGTTATTATATTTTGCATTTAACTCTTGGTGGGATGTGTGATAATGTTGTTGATGTACGAATGATTGTTTTTTTAAAATATGTTCTATACTCGTGCCTCCGCATTTTGGCACATGAATAAATAAAGCTTTCAGTTTATTGCTTATCATTTTCTATTTTCCTTAACAAAGTATCGTCGTATATTTCTGGATAAGACGATGATTTTAAATCCTCAAAGCTATATCCGTCATTTATATACCAACCGTTTGTTTTCAATTTTTCTTTAGCATGTTGATCAGAAATATATCTATAGTGATAACATAAAAATTCTCCATTTTCAATATCTCTATTCCTTAAACCTCTAAATCTCCCCCATTTTAATCTTCTAAACTTTAAACTTACTCCGTTTACAATCTGTCTGTAAGGTAGAGGTTCGTGATCCATTATATTTTTGTATCGGTCTGGCTTGAATATACATTTGTACTCGATTTCACCGTATCTACATCTAAATTTCTGAACTTGGTGCGGGTGTCGCTTGTCGTGATCATGTCTATAAACCAGTTCTCTCAACACACTCTTTGGATTTTTGTTTAATTTCGCGCCAGACATAAGAACCCAAGGAATAGCAATAGCTGATATATTATCTGGAATTGTTTCTAAACGCTCTCTCAATGTTAAATCAAAACATTTTTTAGTTACCATGAATTCGTCTACATCACAATATATTAACCATTTGTAGTTTCCTTTAATTTTAGATCTGAATATTTTGTTTGACGGACAATTTTTGTCTAGTTTACCTTGTTGTTGGGTATTTGTGTTTGCGTAATTTCTTTTTTCGTAAATAATATTTACATTTTTATATTCTTTATTGCTCGCAAAATCATATATAGATTTATCTTTGGAGTCATCATCTATTATATAAATTGAGTCAACACCTTGAGATAAATAGTAATCAACCCATTCTTTAATGTAAAACTCGTCCCTGCATCGAGTTAGTATTGATAAAAATTTTTCATGTTTACCCTTTAAATTCATAACCGAAGTATTCTATATCTTTTGCATATTTTTCTGCAACAATCTCACGAGTTTCGTCGTCGTAGTATTCGGTGTAGTGTTTATGGCTGCGTTTATTTTTATGTGGAAGTTGTTGTTTTGGAATTCCAATTTTGTCGCAGACTACATTAAAGTCTTGTTGTAGGTTTTCAAATCTTCCTATAAAATTAATTTTCTCCAAAGGGTTTAAAATTCTGCACTGACTGTACAGATGGTAAGGGTCTCCTGGATGTAAAGTTATAAATTTATTTACAAATGTTTTGAAATCTACGCCTTTATAATATTTTCTACAACCAGGGCTATTCCATTTGTTTGATTGATCTGTAAACCATTTAAATTCTGATACTATTTTGTCGTATGGATTTCTAACGAAAGAAAATTTATAATAATTTTTATACTTATTATTCTTTAGTAACTCTCGATGACATGTGTGGTAATGACCTACAATATAAAATTCAAAATTCTTTAAATATGCCTCTATGCTCGTACCAGCACATTTAGGCACATGCAAGAAAACAACCTTATGTTTATCACTTATCATATCTTATTCTTGAAATAAACTTGTTCTCTTCGACCATGCGGACCTAATCCGCCCTCTATATTTTGCTTGAAATATTTGCAATGGTTTATATTAAGTATATCGGGCCATCTTTTTTTATATGTATCAGCATTATTATATAAACCATGATGACCAAAGCAATGTTCTAAGTGACCTTTAGTAATTATGACTTTATTAGTTGCCCTGTGAGCTACTTTGTGTGTAATATTAACTGTCTGGTTTAACTGCTCAAAAATATCTATTTGCTTGTTTAAGGTGATAAGCTTTCCATTAGATTCTCCAATTCTATCCCTTAAAACACCGCAGCAAAACTGAATATCACTCTCCTGTATTAATCTTAACTCGGTAGTAGATAAATCAACAAACTCATCCAAATCGAGTATGAAGCACAATTCTTTATCTGTTATGTATTGCTTTTTTAAATCGTTCTGTATAATCCACAGAGGGCAAGTGTGTGGACTCGCTGATGGATGCTGGTAACCCTTTAGCTTACCAGCATCTTTTAAAGCATTGTGCATGCTCCAGTCACGTTTTTTATACTCGTAAAACGTTTCACTGTTTATATAAATAAATTTTATGTTGTATCTGTTTTCGTAGCTGGATTTGATTGCATTAATAACTTCATCATTCCCATGTAAAATAAATTCTGTAACCCCCATATCATCATAATGCTTTAAGAAATGATGCAGTAAAATATCAGACACATCAATTTTGATTAAATTTGGATTTGTGCCTATGTCTGCTATCACTTTCATGTTTTAAATTGCAGTTAAAATTTTCATGATAAAATATCTTTTACTATAGATATTCTTACTTCACCAAGGTTTTTGTTTTTATATTTTTCTGGATTTTTATTTTTAATTTGCCCTGTATTGTGGTGAGAAATATGAAAAGCTCTGACTTTATTATCGCAGTCCGTCCCGAAAGGAGACACGTCTTCACACCGCCGCCTAGAAAAAAACATGTTATATGTTATCCATAATTTTTCAGCATCAGCATTATTTTTATGCATGAAATTATACATAAAAAATTCTTGATCGTGATAATGATTAGCCTTAGCTTGCAATGCGGTAAGTCTGTTCATTGTAACATCAAAAAATGCATCGCACAATTGACCAAATTCTTGTGCATTGCCAGAAGCCAAACACGGACAAGCAGAATCATAAAAATGTAGTTTGTTTGTTATCGGGTGCCAAGTTTTCCACTTGCCACTGTTAATTACATCATAATCAGAAACAAAAAACCGTTCTTCTTTGTTTTCAACCGTAGAATATGCTAACCACCTAACAAAACAACTCAATCCATAGTTTGATAATTTTTCGCCAGTTATTTTTGAAAAAATAAACCTCATTTTTTTACAAAAATCTTCATATTTAGGACTTTTTCTCGCATCTTCTAGTCCTAATACGATTGGATTGAAACCCACTCTTTCCCAACTTATTTTCCAAAGATTGAGCAATTCATTTTGTTTTTTGAAATTTATATCTTCGTAGTATGTATATATTTTCATATTTATAATAAATTTTTGAGTTTACGGATGTCTATATACCGAGGGTTGTTCTGTCTTGAGCTGTATTGCATGCATGGTAATTTGAGTTGTTTGAGCCATAAATCTTTTTGTGCAACTGTATCAACCCAATGGTATTTTTCTTGATGAAACTTATACGCAAATGCACCTAACAAATTATATTCACTGACTGTTTCTAGTGTATTTAAGTAATCTATTAGTTCACCCTTTAGATTTATAATGTATTCTCTTAATCCTGGAAATAAATCAAAGTCATACACAAGTGGCATTCTTCTCATAAAATTATGATCTGATTCGTATTCCATTGTTTGATCTGTATAAGGTTTAAAAATAGTGTTTGGCATTTCGGACCATTTTTGAATACCGAGGATTGGTTTACCATCATTAAAATAGACTGATGGATCGTGATGATCCGTAAAGATATTGTCAGTATCAACATGGCAAATATAATCCGTATCACTTGATACATATTGCTCGGAAAATAATTTAATATATTGTTGTCGTATGTATCCTTGTTTAATTTTTTTTGCTTCTTGGTTAATAAAATATTTTTGACCTATTGATTCAAGATATTTTTGAGTCTCTACGCAATCATTTTCATGGTCGTCTATAACTACAATATTCTCATGATATCCATGACAGAATTTTTGAATAGACTTGAGATTATATTTTAAATACTCAAGTTCTTTATCGTATGTTATTGTGATTATTGATGTTTTCATTTGTTTACAAACGGAGGGTAATTTAACGATATTTCATCTAGTAAAGGCTGATTTGGAAAATCTAGTGATGTGGGAAACGCCTCTTGGTTTAATGTAATTTTATCACCGAAAAACTTTTTATGCAAGTAGGTGAGTTCTAGAACTTTGGGAATAAGAACACCATTACAACTGAAGAATTTATCTCTTTCAGCAACTTGAAGCCCGCAATTATTCCCATGAGCATGAATCAATATATGGTGCTGGTTTAATTTTTCAAAAAAAGAAAAATCATTTAATTTATCCAGCCAATGCACTTCAAGAAAAATTTGGTTTATTTTATCCATTTGTTTATTAGATAATGAATTTATGTAATCAAATTCTGCACCTTCAATGTCAAGTTTTAATGTAACATCATTAAATTCTTTTAAAAAATTAGAATAGTTTGTAAATTCATCGTTTTCTTTTTTGCCAACCAGTTTATTTATGAATTGCAACTTTGAAATATAGGGATCGTTTTTGAATTGATTTTTGTTTATAAAATCCTCCATATCAGCAAAGCCACCATTGCCAAATAAAGAATCAACGCAAACTGCATTTACATTGTTCACTTTCACAAAATCTAATTCAAATGAAATATTTGCACCTATTCCACCTGATAATAAAATATCAGTTGGAGTTTTAACTCCAACATAACCTCCGTCTTGATTGTTTCCATATCTTGTCTTGGGTAATGGTGAAGTGTATAGCTTTAATAGGTTAGTGATCATTTAATATCTGTATCCTTTTAATTGTATTACACTTTTTTCTTTTTCTTGCACCATGTTAATAAGCTCTTCGTTATAAAAATGTTTTTTATCAAAAAACGTTTTGCTTTTATTTCCATGTTTTAATGGCAGATATTTAGTTTTTGTTTTCGCGCACAAAAATTTAAACTCTTCATCTAAATTTTCAAAGCTGGCTATATAATCAACCATCAAAACTCCATTTTCATCAAAAATAAAATCAGATTGAGGCTGATGGTTGGTTATTATGCTATTCATAATTTCGTGGTTAGTGTGGTTCTCGAATAACTCCACGCAGTATTTACCTTGGTTCACTTCAGGTTCTTTCCAAATTATAGTTGGGCATTTTTGTAGATATTTATCCTTATAATTACTAAAATACTTGAAGAAGCTAAAATATCTATCCCATGGATTTCGAATAATTGTAAATTTAAAATACTCGCTCCAATCTAAGCTATATTTAATGAATGATTCTTTTGCTTCTTTAGCTGTTCCATGTTGGTAGAAATCGGCTCCTCGAATCGGCTCTCCGATTATATCTATGACCCCTAAGGGATTTAACGTCTCCCTTAAAGACCTTGTTCCTGTTTTAGGAATATCAATTGTTATAAATTTTTTTTTGTGCGATATTAGCATTTTACATATTAGGCATACACCTAAATTGTGTATATACAATAAACATGTTTAAATTCTTCTCAAAATCTTCCGTTGACCCCCCTAATATTCTTAAATTTTATGAAAATCATGCTCCGAGTGAAGACTTTGACGAAATTGTTTACTTAAAAACTCATCCTGAAGTAAAAAATTTTTACAAACCTTTTTGCTTGAAACATGATATTTCTGAAAGAAAGCGTTTGTATTATCATTTTTATTTTTATGGACCTAAGACTTCAACAAGTTTCTCCAAATATTGCCTCAGTGAACACGTTAACTCTTCTTCTAATTTAAACTTTAGGCATTTCAAGGTTGGCTATTGCACAACAGCATACAACAGAATTGAAAGCATTAAAAAAACTTTACCAATCAATTTGCGAAGAAAAAAAAATGATGAGCAGCTAGTTATAGTGGACTATAATAGCACCGATGGTTTATACGACTATATAAAAGAAAATTTTCATGACTTCGTTCGTTCTGGCGATATTAAATATATTTTTTTAAAAACTTTACCTTATTATAATTGTCCTATTGCTAAAAACATTGCTCATTATTATTGCGATGCTGAATATTTAGTAAATTTAGACTCTGATAATACTTTAAATGGAATGAGGTCAGCTATAGATGATGTTTCCGCCAAATATATTGATAATTTTATATTGCATATGGCTGTACTAGAAAAGCCTATGTCCACACACATGCAGCGCCAGAAAAAAGGTTATGCGGGTACTTTTGGTAGAATTTGTATGCACAAAAACGACTTTATTAAGCTGGCTGGTTATAAAGAAACTTTTTTACCGATGGCGTACCAAGATACAGACTTGATTTCTCGAGCTCGAGCATTAGGTTTTAATTATATAAATAAACCTGTTAAATCCAAACCTATTGAAAACCCCAAGTTCATAACCTTTTCGTCTGATAGCGAATTATATTCTTGGTCTGATTGTAGAGATATTAACGAAGCGATATCCAATCACTCTTTAGATAGAAATCAGCTGGTAGCAGAAAACATCCCTAAAAAAATATTTGCTGAATTTAATTTTCAGAAAGAATCTTTTATAGAATATAGTAACATTGCTGATTACAAACCAGCTTTTAATATTAAAAAACAAATCAATCCAAATTGTGGATCTAATGCTGTTGAAGCTTTACTGGATTTTTCTTTCTCTACGTATCAAGATTTATTAGATTTTTATTTAAAAAATGTTTTATCAAATATTCTTTTTGAAAAGCCTGAAATTATTGAGTCTATCAAACTTAAACTCACCAAAGGAATTACTGATTTTGCAATCAACAATAGTTTTATTTATCGAAATCTAAAATCAAACCCTAATCAAGTTTTCTCTCGCTTAGATTATGGCTCAACCAAAGACTGGAGGTCTTTGAGGGTCAAAGATAGCGAAATCCTTCACCAGCATACTAGCGGAAGCACAACAGGAAAACACTTTAACTATTTTAACTGTAAAAAATATTTCAGTTTTGTTCAGGATGAGGCTGAGTTTAAAATCATTCGTAAAGAATATTTACTGCCAGATGAAAACTTAAAAGTTTTATCCTTATTAAACTGGCCTGGTCAAACTAAATTTGATAGTTTCTTTCTAGACACTGATAATCTTCATCCTGGAAATATGTTCAATAGCTTTGGCGCTTCTTCTTTTTCCACAACCTTTCTTAATTTTGCCGATTATCACTCCGAATTAGACCTTTGGTACGAAAAGTTACTCGAACTTCTTGATGGGCGTTTTTATGATGTTGTTCTATCTTCTGGTTCTATTGTCAACATGCTTCGGACTTATATTGAAAAGTTTAATTTTAAACATAAATTTTGTCATTTACTTACTAATTCTACGGAGTCTCTTCGTGCTGAAGATTTCCTTTTATTAAAGGGTCGTGGCAATATTAATCACTTTTGTGATCACATGAGGTGTTGGGATGGAGGAGTAACCTTCTTTACTTGTGAACATGGAACCTATCATCTACACGAAGGGCTGGCGAATGTTAAATCTAGGAAAGATCAATCTTTAATTAGTACATGCTTCACGAACATCGCTGCTCCTTTTATCAATTATCAAAATGGCGACTACGCGGATCTTTCGCTTGATTACTCTCGGTGTAAATGCGGGCGTTACTATCGTCCTTTCAAAATGATTCAGCATAGGCCTTTTGCCGTAAAAGGCGTTGGCTCAATACAATCTATCCGAGATGCCGTAAAAAGTTTATCTCTCGAAGATTCTGTTTCTCAAATTCAATTTTACGAGCAGAATGTTTTAATTTTCTGCAAAAATTCTTTGTTACCTGAGCAAGAATCTCAACTACGTCAACTCCTACCAAGATTTAATTTGATTCTTAAACATTAAAAATTTATACATTTTTTTCGTATAGTTTGTGTAAGTATAACTTGTATACCTCATGGAAAAACATTCTGTAGATATTTTTATTTCTAGTTTAGTCCCTAAACCTAGCCCCTCTGAGACTGAGACCCCAAATTGCGGTTGTCAAGAACCTGACGATTGCAATTTTGATCCCGCTGCCACTTGTAGTGACCCCGACCAATGTACTGGGAAGCCAGAAGATTTGTGCCCCGATGACCCAACTTATGGAAAGCGTTGCTCTGCAGATTGCGTAACACCTTGTCAATATCACGATACATGCATATTTAATTGTGATCCCGATGGGTGTTGCCTTGAATTATCAGATCCTGATTTTAATATATGCTGCTTAAAAAAGGGTTGCACGGACCAATTAGATTGTAATTATGACGACAAAGCAGATTGCCATGATCAAACTCTATGTGCTTGCGATGCTACTGGTGGCCCAGCGGGGGGAAATCTTTGTGGGTGTATTGCTGGAAATTGTGAGTATATAGATGATTGTGATGTTTGCGGCGGGGGAATCGCAGATTATGAAGTTACATGTGGGAGCCTCACAGTAGGAAACAGCAATTACATGGCCTGCGGCTGCGAAAATGGCACCTGTAAATATTGGGATGCCTGCTTAGAATGTTTCAAAGTTGGGGATCCTAAGGCTAATCACACTGCAAACTTTGAATGCAAATGCTGTGATAATCTAGATTATTGCAATGGTTATGCAGCCTGTCAAAATCCCGACCCAGCTGCTTGCGATATTAACTGCACGGTCGCATGCTTTGGTATAAATGGGGCGGAGTGCGATGGCAACGGGGGATGCCATGTAGATGTAGGGAAATGCGGGGCCCCGCTATGGGTTAGTTGTGCCAATGCGAATGCCACATATGGTTGCATGGACGCGGACGATTGCTGTTTTAACGCTCAGGCTACTCAACCTGACCCACAATGTTGTTGCAAGAAGAAGGGGAGTTGCCCAGCTACTAAAAATGTTGGCAGTGCCACATTCCCTCTGTGTAGTGATTGTGATGCCAATGGAAACTGTCTCTACACAGACAATTGCGGAGAATGCACAACTGAAGCTCAGGGAGACTTTCAAGAAGAGCCTGGATGCAGCGATCCTTGCGATACAGACTATGATCCAAATAATGCTAGTTTTGGCGACTGTGGTTGTGGTGGCCCAGTGAAAAAGCTGGGTTGTTGCCCTGGTTGTACAGGAGCTTGTAATGCAGGCTCCACGTATATTTGGCCTTCAGCTCATGATCATTGCGATCCATCTAGTTTACCCTGCACTGATTGCAGTGGCTGCACCTATGCAGGTTGCGACAATAATTGCAACACTGATTGTACATCAAAACAGTTAGATGATGGCACAACTGTTTGCTGTGGAGAAGATAATTGCCCAGGTGGCCCTTGTCCTCCTGAGAGTCCAACAGTTACTCCAAGTGCACCACCTACTCCAAGTACACCACCTACTCCAAGTACACCACCTACTCCAAGTACACCACCTACTCCAAGTACACCACCTACTCCAAGTACACCACCTACTCCAAGTACTCCAACTCCACCAACAGTTACTCCAAGTACACCACCTACTCCAAGTACACCACCTACTCCAAGTACACCACCTACTCCAAGTACACCACCTACTCCAAGTACTCCAACTCCACCAACAGTTACTCCAAGTACACCACCTACTCCAAGTACTCCAACTCCACCAACAGTTACTCCAAGTACACCACCTACTCCAAGTGCTACAGCTTCGATCACACCAACAGCTACAGCTTCGATCACACCAACAGCTACAGATCCGATCACACCAACAGCTACAGCTCCGATCACACCAACAGGTACAGCTCCGATCACACCAACAGGTACAGCTCCAACCGACACTGCTACAGCTCAGATCACACCAACAGCTACTAAAACTGCTACAGAAACCGAAACTCGTGGGGGTGGGGTTGTTCGCCGATTAGATTCGGGCGGCGCTAAAGCTCCTTGCTTATCTACGGATTCTACTTTATCCATCAATGACTCTCTCGATCTTGTTGTCAACTCTTCACCTTTAGAATCTATCGGTCTTGGTCTTGGGGCTTATCAAGTGATCGCCAATAATTGGGATTACTTTGCTGTAATCTCTAACACCCCTTGTATTCAATTTTCTGGAGATGGCTTAAAACTTTCGGGCTCTCGCAATATTGACGGGGTTAATCATTTTGTCACTTACTTTACTGGTTTTTTTGACATCAATGTTTTATGCGACTTCGGCTCGGCCTCTCTTGTTTCTAAAAATGAGGTTGATTTCCATTATCAAGGTTTGTTATTTCAATCTACCTGCGGTTCATGAAATCCGACCTGGATTTACTCTGGGATTCTTTTAATTTTTATAGTTCCGAAGTCTCTCGCATTGAAAATGTACACATACGAGATTTAGCTCAACTTTCTCGAGTCGAATACAAAAAGGGCACATTAAAAGATAAATGTCTAGCTAATATTCATTCCTTAATACATTTATATCAAAAACAAAATCTTTGCTTATCTCAAATTATTGATTATTCTCAAGATGCGGATTATATTCCAAAAGAATATCAAGTAGACGATAATCTTTTACAATCCTTACAAGAAATTACCAATAATTTAATCGAAGACATGAAACAAACAAAGCTTGAAATAGAAAGTTATTGACTTTTTTTCTTTTTTGTGGTAGATTATTGGTCTATATGCAGGCTTTATCTTTGTTTTCAAATGTTGGTTTTGGTGAATTTTATTTCAAAAATTTGGGTATTGATGTTGTATTCGCCAATGAAATTATCTCTGAAAGATGTGCTTTATATAGTAAATTTCATCCCAAAACCCGCTGTATCCATGGGGATATTTCTCACCTCAAATGGAGAGATTTGATAATAAAGAGCTGTCTAACTTATCATGAGCCCATCGATCTTGTTGTAGCAACACCTCCTTGCCAAGGAATGAGTGGTGCTAATGCCCTAAAAAAACCTGATGACATCAGAAACAAACTAATTGTTTACGCATTAGAAGTTTTTAATACTATTGGCGCTAAATACATGCTAATTGAAAATGTTCCTAATATGCCTCATACATTTATTAATTATGAAGGCTCCGTGGTCCAAATTTCTGATTTTGTAAAACAGAATTTAAGAAAAGATTTTAATGCATCTTTCTCTGTTCTTGATGCTAAAAATTTTGGAACTGCTCAGTCTAGAAAAAGATCTATTTGTTTAATATCAAAAGATGGAAAGTGGCAACATCCTAAGCCTCTTCAAAGCCTCTTAACTCTACAAGATGCGATCTCTCATTTACCTTCTTTAAAAAATGGAGAACACTCTTCGATTCCTTGGCATTTTGCACCCAATCACAACAAAAATCATGTAAAATGGATGAGTGCTACTCCAGAAGGTGAAACGGCTTTTAATAATATTAAAGATTACCCCCAAAAAGATGGTCGCAGAATAAAAGGATTCATGACTACATATAAACGCATGCATTGGAACAAACCTGCTCCTACAGTCACTATGACTAATGGATCTATTTCTAGTCAAAACAATGTACACCCTCAAGACCCTCGAGTCCTCTCGATTAGGGAGCTTCTTTGTGTTTGTGGGTTACCAGAAGATTGTCTAGATAAATTTGCCCATCTTCAACCCGACGGCTCTTATCAATACGATTACAAACCAAATTTTATTCGCAAAGTTATTGGTGAAATTTTTTTACCTAAAATGTCATATTCTATTTTAAACACTTTACCTAGAAATTCTTTTTCTTAAAAAAAAATGTGAAGACATTGACTTATAGTGGACTATAAATATATTTCTAGATTTTTTATATTTTAATTTTAATATAACTGTAAACATTATGCCTTATATACCTCAATCAGAAAAACTACGTGTCGATCAAGATAATTTAATTACTACTGCTGGTCAATTTAATTATGCCTTAAATCAGCTTATATCAATTTATATCGAGCAAAATGATTTTAATTACCAAACTAGCAATGATATCATTGGAGCAATGGAATGCGCTAAGTTAGAATTATATCGTAGGCTTGTAGCTCCCTATGAAGATAAAAAAATACTACAAAATGGAGATGTTAAGCCTTATCACTAATTTCTCTAAATACAATTGGGGGACGATTTTATTAATAATTGCTTTTTTAATTATTATTTTATATGAATCATGAAATACTCTTTCTTAATTCTTTTTTTATTGGCTTTATTAGTCAGCTCTTGGAGTTATTCCCCGATTTCTCAAATAAGTTCTACTTTAAACATTAAATCATTCTCTCCTCCCCCTTCTTTGCCGCCTCATATAAAAAATTCAAAGATTCCACCGCCTCCTAATATCGAACCTCTTGAAATACAAATAAACCCCATTCCTCGGCCTCTAAATATTGGCGGTTTTTATCCTTATGTCATTTGGATTAATGGCGAACGAGCAAAATTAAAGCCTGGAGAAATTGCCACTCTCGCCAAAGCCTTGAACCTTCCGTTAGATTCTCCTCCTGAGAATGCCGAAATACATTCTGGGGCGGGATGGATCTACCCCTTTGCGACCAGCAATCGCTCTATTAAGATTGATGATTTGCAAACAGCATCTAACTTCTCTTTTTAATTGAATACTGCTGAATTAAGGTTTAGAGATGCATGTATCTCTCTCGGTTTTAATGTATTAAAATCGGACCGAAACTCAGACATGCACGAACATTGGGATTTTAAAGTAAACTCTAGCTTTGTGGATGTAAAAGGTTTGAAACGTATTTCTCGATCTAACGTTGAATTCTCTACAGACTACACTTGGGTTGAATTTAAAAATGTAAGAGGTCAGAAAGGTTGGTTACATGGTAGTGCTAACTATATAGCCTTTGAGCAGCTAGACCACTTTTTGATAGTTAGTAGGTTGGATTTACTTCATTACTGCCAATCTTCTATTAGTAAAGAGTTTGTCAAATTCAGCAAAGATTCTTATTATAAACTTTATTCTCGGGCTGGTCGAAAAGATGTTATTTCTTTAATTTCTTTATCTCAGCTTAAAAAGCATGTAAAAACCTGGCGTTTAAAATTTTCTTAAAAAATCTTGATTCTACCAATTGATATTTCAAAAAACATGCACCAGTCTGCTAATTTAGCTTTCCATGGGTTTTTGAATGCTGCTGGTTTATTTCTTTCAAAAAAGAAATGCCCGCTCCATGCAAATGGGTATACCACAAATGGCACTAGAGGAACTAATAACCAAATTTCGTATTTAACTATTAGTACTATAAATGCTATAGTTGCCCATTGCCCTATATAATGGAGTGCCCTACATGCTTTATTTTTATGCAACGATAAGTAATGAGAATAATATTCTGGGAATTTCATATTTATATATGTGTATTATAATATAATATTATATAAATAAATTTATTCTAAAATAATTCAAAATGAATGTTATTCACACTAGGGTTGACAGATATGGATCTAATGCAGTGCCTTTTCTTGTTAATGTTTTTAAATCTCGACTAGAGTCTTATCAGTTGTTTCATAATTGCAGCGGTAACTGCAAAAAGCGTGGTTTAGACCGCATGATTATGCATCAATTTTTAGTATCCAACACTCTGCATACCTCTAAAGCTTCGCCAGGAACCGCTCTAGAATCAATTACTAATAAGTCATGGTCTCCAAGAATTACGTGCAAACATTTATTTAACAAATATAATAAAACATTTCCTGAGTTATTTTTTGATTCTTCTACATTTCATGAAGTTCGTCAAATCTATTTTGATGCATATGGTGGCGGACAAAAATCCTTAAAGACTCAAAATGCTACTGTTATACACTTAAGATTAAATGATCTACTTACTGATTTCAACCCTTCTACCAAAGAAATCACTTGGAATAACAAATTCAGAACAACTATTCCTCAGCAATATTTAAGTATTGAAGATGGAGTACAATTGGTGAATTTTTGTTTAAGTAAATTTGAATGTCCAGTCTTCTTATCTTCTACCGTTTTTTCTGATATTGACTACGCAATATGCCTCACCATTCTCAAAGAATCAAATTTACAAGTCGACAATTATTCTGATTATATTCTGGGTAGCTCAGACGAAGACTTTGATTTATTTAACATGATTTCTGGTAAAAACTTCATTTCTTCTTGTAGCACTTTTTCTTTATTAGCTGGCTTGTTACACGAAAACCCTTTTTCTGCTGACTCTTGGTTGCATCACTCTGACCTACTGGGGCGCAAAAACCATCAATGTTCTCGATTTCCAATTTTAGCTTGGCGCGACTCAAAATAACTCATGACGTTTTTTCAAAAAGTTTTTGAAGACCATTTGTTTGAGTTTTACGCTCGGGGGGTCACCATGAATATGTTAATTTCGGATTCGTCTGATTTATCTGCCAGTAGGTTTTTTACGAAAAAAAACTTTCATTGCAACGTTGTTCGCCCATTACATCCACTGGATATTGATTCGATTTCTTTTATCGACGGTTCTTTATTTGATCATCTCACCGAATATAAGCTGCAAACTTTATTAGATTTAATTTTTGTTGAAGATTTTAATTTTGATGGTAGCTCTGTAGATTTTTTTCAACTTATATTTAATAATTTAAAACCTGGTGGTTTTTTTCTGTCGGAGTGTTTGAACTCTAAATCTGCACCCACTAAAGAGTCTTTAATAAATACTGGTTTTGAAATTTTAGCTGA
>Ga0181602_10000487_pt1 | contig 36142 bp, 49 predicted proteins | sample 041ome_14_FD_148640 | JGI IMG/M metagenome (GOLD analysis project Ga0181602, IMG submission 148640) | Coastal salt marsh microbial communities from the Groves Creek Marsh, Skidaway Island, Georgia - 041408US metaG (spades assembly) | ecosystem: Environmental > Aquatic > Marine > Intertidal zone...
GCCAATTACGGACGTATAAATAGTCACTAGGGGTGATAACGTGTGATAATGTTGCCAAGATGCCCACCTTCCCGCCCAATAAATGTGCAGAATTTGGCTGCAAATTGTTATGCGCTAAAGGCAAATCTGTTTGCGCCGATCACGCTCCGAAAATTAAAGCAAATGACAACAGAAAACAGTTTAATAAAATGTATGCCATGATTGCATGGGATTCTGTGCGAGGCAGGGTATTATCTGAGCAGCCGCTGTGTCAATCTTGCCTGTGCAATGGCCATGTCAATATGGCTTCGCATGTCGATCATTTGTTTGCTTGGCGGGTTATTGGTGAACACGCATTTATGCACAATGTGTTTCAATCACTATGCCCAGAGTGCCACGGCATCAAATCGTCGTTAGAGAAAAAAGGCGTGTTTAGGCATTATGTACAGCCTGACATAATGGATTATCAGTTGGGCGATTACCACAAAGTATTGGAGAATCATGAGAGCAGCACCGAGACAAATTATTGAATTTATTCGCAATCCCGCAGCATGGGACGCCAAGGCGTTTGAGACTGCCATTAGAAATGAGGTGGAAAATAACACTGGCAATATCACGGCGTCTGATGAGTTGCTGATTGGATTGCTGGTCATGGTGGTGGAAACCATGATTACCGCCAATCTTCAGATCATAGACAACGGCCCCATCTATGAATACAACTCTGGTGATGCACCAAGTCCTTGGTACAAAATCCGCACCGAGTCGCTGGACAAAGCAATCAAAATATTGGCCGAGTTGGCGTTAGTTGCCCGTGGCCGACCCAAGAAATCAAATAAGGTAAGTGACGTTGATGAGTTATTCGCCACTGCTTAAACCAGCTTTTGAGTATGCCGTAGGCGTTGTCCGAGGCGATATCGCTGCGTGCGAGGATGTGCGCCTGGCGTGCCAGCGATTCCTCGACATGGTGGAACGCAAGGACGCACCCTATGAGTTTGTGCCGGCCAAAGCTGAACACATCCTAAAATTTGTCAAATTTACACGCCATGTCAAAGGGGCCGACGCTGGCCGAATCATTGAACTGAGCGGGTTCCAAGTATTGTTGTTGGCGGCTATCTACGGCTTCCGAGACAAGCGTGACAACAGTTTCCGTTGGACAACAGACGTTATTTTGTTTGTCCCTCGCAAGTCGGGCAAGACTACCCTAGCGTCCATCATCGCGCTTTACGAACTTCAGTTTGGCGATGCTGGTGCCGAAGTCTTTACCCTGGCGACCAACCGCGAGCAGGCCACCATTTGCTTTGACTCATCCAAGGCCATTGTGGAAAACATGAAGACGGAGTTGACCTCCAAATTTATTGTCTACCGTAATGAATTGAAAAAGGCCGGCGATTCCACCTCGACCTACCGCGCTTTGAGCCGCGACAACAAGAAGACTGGTGACGGCAAGAACCCGTCTTGCGCCATGATTGACGAAGCTGCCCAGATCACTGAGCGGTCTTCCATTGAGGTGCTGCATTCGGGTATGGGCGCACGCAAGAACCCGTTGCGGATGTACCTGACCACGGCCAGCTTTACCAAAGAAACCAAGTTCTTCGAAGACCTGAGTCATTTCCGCAACATTCTGCGCGGTGCCGCCCCAGACAATTACCGCTGGTTTGGTTTGCTGTACAGCATTGACCCAGGGGACGAATGGAGCAACCCGGAGGTATGGAGCAAGGCCAACCCCATGCTGGGGGTGTCCGTGACCAGGGAACACATTGCCCACATGGCGGAAGAGGCGTCGGCCAAGCCGGCCAGCCTGAATGAGTTCCTGTGCAAGCAACTGAACATTTACGTCAGTGCCAACAGCGCCTGGGTAGATCGCCGGTTCTGGGACGATTCTGTGGCCACCATGTCGGAGGATAAGCCAGAGGCCACTTTCATGGCGTTTGACTTGGCGCACAGCCGCGACTTGAATGCCGTCTGCACGCTCCATCGATATGCCGAGGAAGAGTTCTTTGCCAAGTTTCAATTCTTCCTGCCAGAAGAATCACTTTCCTTCATTCCTAACCACTATCGCTCGACCTACATGCAAGCGGTGGAGTCTGGCGTGTTGAAACTGACCCAGGGCAATGTCACCGACCTAAACGAAATTGAAACCTACATTGCCCAGCAATGTGAACAACACCAAGTCAAGGAAATCGGGTTTGACCCCTATAACGCTGCGACCCTGGTGGCCAATTTGTTTGGTAAGGGCTTGCCGGTGAAAAAAGTTGGCCAGAGTATGTCGGTCTTGTCAAACCCGTCCAAGACAGCAGAGCAACTGATTCTCAAGAAAGCCATCAAGCACGACGGCAATCCATTTGTCGGCTGGCAGATCGCCAACAGCGAATGCTATGTGGATGTAAATTCCAATGTGAAGGTACGCAAGAATGAATCTGACCCATCAGCCAAGGTGGACGGGGTTATTGCGCTGATCATGGCGTTGCATTGCCATCTGGATAATGTGTTTGTCAACGAATCATTTGGTTTTCGAGCGGTAGACTGGTAAAATCTGGGCTAATCGGAGAAAAACATGGCTATTTTGGACATTTTCAAGCGAAAAGAAGCGGTTTCAAGCGAATCCAATACCCTGTTTGGCCAGACTGCGCTGGGCAATAATATTGTTTACCAGGCTGGGAAGCCCCATCCGACGGTCAATACGCAGATTTTGTACGTCACCACGGCGGCGACAAATAATGCTGGCCGGCCAGTGGACATGTCGCTGCTTACGCGCAATTCAACGATCCTTGCGTGCGTAGCGGCCAAAGCCAGGGCTATTTCACAATTGCCAATCCGGGTAATGGCAGAACTGGACGATGGCACCTATGTGGACGCCTGCAAGGACGAAAAGGTAGGCAAGAGGGACAAAGCCAAGGCCAAGCAGGTTGCGTCGCTCCTGGCGTCCCCTAATCGCTTCCAGAGCGCCTATGAGTTCTGGTATCAGTGGATTATGTGGTACGAATTGTCTGGCGAGGCGTTCACTTTGTGGTGGCGCGAGAACCAGAACAATTCTCTGGAGACACCGCTGGAAATGTACATGCTGGACAGCACTCTGATTGCTGTGACCATTACGCCAACGCGATATCCCAGCTACAGGTTGTCCACGCCCAGCTATGGGTTTAGCCGCGACGAACCGCTGAATGCCCATCAGGTCATGCATGTAAAAGACATGGCATGGCAAGGCTCTGCAGGCTTCAATAAGGGCATCCTTGCGGCTGAGTTGGTCAGCTTGGATCAAGACATTGACCTGTATGCCAACTACGTCATGCAGAATGGTGCCAAGCCGTCTGGCATGTTCACAACAGAGCAAGTTATCCCCGATGGCAAGTTTAAAGAGATTGCTGCTCGCCTAAAAGAAGCTTGGGGCAGCATGACTGGAAGCCGGCAATCTGACCCCAGCAAGCCTGGCCAGGGTATGCTGCTCGACCAGGGAATGAAGTACACGCCTCTGCAAATGTTGACTTTGCAGGACGCTGACGCGCACAATCTGAAGATTCAAACCATGAAGCGGATTTGTGGTCTGTTTGGTGTGCCGCCGGCATTGGTTGGAATTGCCGACCAAAAGTACAACAACACTCAGACCATTCTGGATGAGTTTTACAAGTCAACAATCTATCCGACCACAGTGAATATTCAGCAAAAGCTGAAGATGCAATTGTTTGCAGGTTATCCAAACCTGAAAATTGAATTTGATACCAGGGACTTTTTGAAGGGTGCGCCACTGGATCAAATGAATTTTGTGGTGGCCGGGGTTGGTGCTGGAGTTATGACGCCAAACGAAGCCCGGCAATACATGAACATGCCCAACATTGACGGCGGCGACGATTTACTTGACCCGTCCGCGAAAACTGGTAACATACCGGGAACCAGCCCTCAAGACACGGGCGGTGGCGGTGGAAATCAAACCAGAAAAATGAATATTGGTAAACAATGATTTTTGCCGATACAATCAAGCAACTTTTCGCACGGCAAATTCAGCGTGCTGCGAAAAAATCTATCAAAATACAGGACATTGACAAAACCAAAGTTGATGGAGTAATTAATGACGCCAAAAAATTTGACGATGCTGTGCGAGGCCCGGCTGATGCCAGAGGCCAAAGGACAGACCGGAAAAATTGAAGCCACTGTGACCACTTGGGGCGCTCGCGAGGGCGCTGATGGCCGGCGATTTAACTATCAGCCTGAAGGCTTCATGGACTGGGCAGAAGCCTTTTCCAAGACTGGCAAGCCACTCCCAATGTTCATGAATCACCAGTCGGAAGCAATGCCCGTCGGTGAATGGACTTCATTTGAAATGACACCCGCGGGAATGACCGCAGAGGGTCGCATTTACATGAATACCGCTGCCGGCAAAGACATGCACACCATCATGTGCGAGTCGCCTACGATGTTTGGTGGCGTGTCCGTCGGTGCATATGCAGAAGACTATCAAATGGTCAATGCCGACGGCGAGCCAGATCAATCTGAAGAAGCCTATTTCCAAATCACCAAAGGTGGCCTCCGCGAAGTGTCCGTGGTAATGTATCCAAACAACCCTGAAGCAAACGTCAGCCGCCTTGAATACTTTCGGCCTGACGGTTCTGCTGATCTCAAGATCATGGAGCAAGCCCTGCGTGATGCCGGGCTTTCCAAGAGTGATGCGGTCGCTGCCGCATCAACTTTCAAGAAAGTTCTGGAGCAGCGTGATGCTGTTTCAAAGCCTATTGAAAATGCGACGCCCCAGCGTGATGCTGATGCGGAAGCGACCAACCACGCAGCTATTCTCGCGGCTTTAGAGCAACGCGAACTGTTGCAAATTCTCGACAAACGACTCAAAAGGTAACACCATGTCTCAAGTAATTCTCGACAAACTGGACGCCATTGAAGCCAAACAGCACGATGCTGTCCTGGCCGTGGAAGCCAAAATCCCTGCAGCCATTGATGCTGCTCGCGCCGATATCGACGCCAAAATGGCCGCTCTGGAAGCCAAAATTGCTTCTGTCCAGGCTCCCTCCATCATTCGGGTTGCCAAGTCTGTCCGCACTGATGTGAACCGCGCCGTGCGTGAGCAACTGGCCACCTATTACAAGGGCGCTCGCCAAGGTGAAAAAGAACTGAAAATGTTTGAAGATCAGGGTCAGTATGACGCCTACATGAAGGAAGCTGCCGGCCTAACCGCTGGTGGTGACGGTCAAGGTGGTCGCACCGGCTACGACCCTGTGTTCGTGGCTCTGCGTCTGGCCAATCAGTTGCGAGGCATATCCCGCACCGTAGCCACAGACGGTTCCAGCTATCAGTTCCGGGTCAAGACTGGCAACGCTGGCGCACAGTGGGGCTATGCCGTCCAGAACAACGGTTCACCTACCACGGAAAACACCAGCATCTGGCAGTTGGTGCTAAAAGACATCAACGTGCAGTTCCCAATCCGTACTGCGGCTCTGGATGACATTGATGGTCTGGAAGCCAACATTGTTGATGACATGCTCATGGAATTTGCCCAGGCAGAAGCCCAGTCCATGATCAGCAACAACGATCAGTCTGGCACTGGCTCATCCGTGACCACTGGTGGCGCTGACGGTCTGCGCGGTTTGAATCAGTACCCTGGCGCTAACGGCACCTATGCAGGCGGCACGACCTCTGCGGCTGCTTTTGGCACCTCTGGCACTGGCTCCACCACCGGCCTGCACAGTTTGGCGACTTACGACCAGTTGACCTCCAACGTCAACACCGTTGGTTTGAATAACGTCACATACAAAGACGTTATCAACACCATTTACGCGCTGCCGCAACAGTACTGGACTCCAGCAACCAAGTTCATGATTAACCCAATCCTGCTGCAAGCAATTCGCGGTCTGCAGGACACCAATGGTCGCCCGATTTTCAACTCTGTTGATTCTCTGTCGGTTGACGGTATTATTGGACAACTGCTTGGTTTTGATGTGGTTGTCAACAAATACTTGGACAGCCCAAGCCAGTTGACAACTGCTGCTGCAGCCACCTTGAGCAAGTACCCGATGTATTTCGGTGACTGGACTCGCGGTCACACCATCATTGATCGCTTGAACATGGTGATGCGTCGGTATGACCAGACTTTGCCTGGCTACATTACGTTCTACGGCGAAAAGCGTCTGGCCACCAGCGTGCGCGATCCAAACGCTTTGATCCGTTACCGTTCGACGGCCACTGCTGCCAACTAATAGTTGTGCGAGAAGGGAGGGGTTTTGGCCTCTCCCTGCCTTTTCGATTTCAATTGGAACAACAATGAAAACCATTACCGAAAAAATCCTGGGCGGCATTAAGCAGACGCTGGAAACCGGCGACAAAGTCAATATTGATTTGCGCGAAGCAGCAGGCTTGACCGGCAGCGGCGATGGTCAAGGTGGTCGGACTTATTTCGATGACGCTTTTGCTGCACTGCGATATGCCAACCCATTCCGCAGGTTTTCGCGGCAAGTTAAAGTTGCAGGCTCCAGCGCACAGTTTGTTGCAAAAACAGGCAATGCAGCCAACCAAACAAATCCTTGGGGCTACACGTTCACTCCCGACAGTGGCACGCCAGGAACAAACACCACGATCTGGCAATTGCCGACTCGCGTGATTACGGCTCAATTGCCCATCCGCACAGCAGCCATGTCAGACATCAATTACCTGAACGAAACCCTTGTTCAAGACTTGATGCTGGAATTTTCCGCCATTGAAGCAGCTTCGATGGCAGACAACAATGACCAAGCAGGCAGCACAACCACCGCCACAGGCGCAACAAGCGGTCTGCGTGGCTTAAACTACTATGCCGGCACCAGCGGGTCTGCAGCAGCTTACGGAACGTCTGGCACAGCCATCACGAATGGCTTGCACACTTTACGCACAGTTGGTCACGCCCACACGAGTGTAGATTATGAAACTTTGGCCGACATGGCTAATGCTCTTCCGCCTCAATACTGGAATTTGCCAGGAACTGCATGGCACATGCATCCGACCTACATTTCTGCAATCCGACAATATGAGCATGGCAGTAGCGGGTATTCGTTGTTGGAAACTGGCGAGTTGGGAGAAGGCCCAGCAGTTAACATCTTGGGTTTCCCTGTCATCCCCAACCCTTATCTCGACCCAACAGGCACGGCAGGCAACTTCCCTGTGTATCTTGCCAACTGGCCTCAGTTTATGACTATTGCCGACATTGAAGAAATGTCCATTCAAGCGATGGAAGAAACCACGCCAGGGTTCATTACGCTGTACGCAGAAAAACGTATGGTCAGCACGGTGCGAAATCCATTTGCTGGCGTTCGTCTAATTGAGACTTAAACAATGGCTGCTGACGTTTTAGTTTCTGGCTTGCCCTTTGGGGCAGCTACTCGCAACCCGTTCAACTATTCAAAAGTTGAACAGATCGGGCGTGACAACTCTACTGCCTGGTTGACCGAGGCGCAAATCACCAATCAATTGAACTTGTTTGGTGACACTAGCCAGGATACCTATCTGGACGGCCTGGAATTGGCCGTTAGGCAAGCGATTGAAGATTATCTAGGCATGTCTATCTTCCCAGTGTCCTATCGCGTCTGGTACGGCACAGAGAGTCTTGCAGCCGCCCCCGTAAGCCTTGATTTGCCAGAAGTCAGTCAGAATGCAAACCCAGCCTTGGCTGGCGTCACGATTACTTCATTGAAATATTGGAATGATGATTTCCCAGCCACTTCGGTGACTGTTTCATCTTCGCAATATTACTATGACGTTTCTGGCAATAAATTAATTGTTTTGAGTTTGCCAACAAGCATCAACTCAAGCATGACTGCACCAATTTACATTGATTACGCTACAGTGGCCAATCCTTTGGCCGCTTATCCTGTCATCAAACAGGCTGGGCTTTTGTTGTTGACTCATTTGTACAACAATCGTAGCGACACCACTGAACGCAAATTAAACAACATTCCTTTTGGTGTTTCAACTTTGCTTCGGCCATATAAGCCGCTGGTGATGTAAATGGCAATTGCACGGTTTGAAAATCTAAGTGTCAACAATCTTGCCTTTGGTAAATCAACTTTTGGCGAGCAAAGTACTGCCCAAACTGTATGGTTTACAACCCGTGGTCGTGTTCATTCTGTTGCCAACCATGTAAAGATTACAGATAAGTATCGGGTGTACTCTGACATTGTGGAATTCACATTAAATTACACTCCAAACATCAAAACGATTGTTGACAATCAAAATGCGTATTCAATTACCTGGCGTGGTTTTGATTGGCGAATTGACAATGTGCGAGAAGCTGATGACCGAATGACCGCAATGTTTATGTGCGTTCGCAATGATCCTGTGGTGGCGGTGTAATGGCGACTCAGCAAAATCCGGTCAACTATGCCAAGGCAATACAGTACCAACTGACCAGCATTGTCACGCCCGTGCCTGTGTATTCGGCATTCAACCGCAATTTTGCAACTGAATCAAAATTTGTTACTTGGATGCTCAGAAATGTGCATCAGCCTGTGTACACGGGCAGCAATCAAGCAAACAAAGGCATTGATCGACCAATCTTTCAGATTTCTATTTTTACGCAAGTAATTGAAGATGGGTTTACAATATCCAATCAAATTTTGCAGTCGCTGCATGGCTACTCAGGATTTTTTGGTGGAACTACCGGATGGATCAATGCTTCCGGTCAATTTGTTACTTGGACAAATGCTGCTCTTGACACAATAGGCTGGACATCGCCCAACACTGGCACAGGGTTTTATATTTCAAAAGCTGATGTTCATTGGCTTTACAATTCATACGACAATGAGCAGAAATTGGCGCAAGTGTTTTTAGACTGCACTCTTGACATTCCAACATAAAACACCCCAAACTACTTTTTGAAGGAACTGAAAAATGGCTCTGCCTAATAAAATTCTTCCCGGCTTTAGCGCCTCAATGTATGCTCAACCGTCAGCCAGTCCAACGCCTTTGACCTTGGCGCAACTGTCTTTGGTGGCCAGCACATCAGGCATCGCCATTTCGGGCAATTTGATGAACATTGAAGCGATTCCTGCCTTTGGCCAGGACGATGCTGTGGCATCGTTTACGGTTGCCGGCTCGCGTCAATCTGACAAGCTGCCTTCGCAGTCTGCTCCCACTTCGATGACGATCACATCCGCATGGAATCCATCGGATGCCGTGACGTTGCTGCTGCGCGGCGATGCTTACAGCGGTACGGTGGATCGCACATTTGTGATTGCTGCCACCGACGGCACCAACATTGTGTACTATGCCTTTAACGGGCGCGTGTCGCAATTTACTATTGATGCCCAGCCTGGCGCAGAAGCCAAGTGCATGTATTCCATTCACCCCCGTGGCAATCTGTACGGGTGGAGCAACAACGCTTAATCAGGAGAAACCATCATGGCAGCACCAGCATTAGTACTACCCGGCTTTAGCGCATCGATGTGGATGCAAACCGGAGCCGCTCCAACTGCATTGTCCACAGCCAACTTGTCTGTTTGGGCTGCTCAGGTTGCCGCAATTGTCGGCACAGTCGCCAACGGCACTGGCGGATCTGGCACTGCATTGAACATCGAAGCTGTGCCGGCCTTTGGCCAAGATGACGCAGTGGCCAGCTTCGGTGTGGCAGGGTCACGGCAGTCTGACAAAATCCCGACGCAATCGGCACCAACCTCCATGACGATCACTGCAGCATGGAATCCTTCGGATGCCGGTTTGCTTTTGATTCGTGGCGATGCCTATAGCGGCGTGATTGATCGAACATTTGTCGTGGCAGCGGTCAGTGGCGTTAGCACGATTGCTTATGCTTTCAATGGTCGCGTCAGTCAATTTACCATTGACGCACAGCCTGGTGCCGAGGCCAAATGCATGTTTACCATCCATCCTCGCGGCAACCAGTATGGCTGGAGCAACACGTAATGACTGCGCTTGATCAAGCGGTGCTTGATTTGACATCAGCTACTGGAGACCTGGATTTGATTGCCAGGTTTTCAGTAGTTGATGCCAATGAGGTTGCTGGCGCATTGCTGACAGTCGAAGCAGACTCTGCAGAAGGCGTTGCGTTGCGGCTGTTGTCCAAATACAACCCAATTGTGCAGACTGTAAAGGTCAGCAAAAAGTCGCCATGAAATTTAGCGTAGAGCAGGCCCAGCCCAACCCGGTCAGTGCATTTGCAACTTGCTTGTTGCATAGCGTGACTGGCGCTCATATGCTTCATTTGGCCAGTCGAAGCTTTGCTGAACATAAGGCGCTGGAAGCCTTCTATTCGGCCATTGGCGACCTGATTGATGGCTTTGTGGAAGCCTACCAAGGCAAATACGCCAATCGCATTTCCTACGTTGCCGGGTTTGATCTGCCGCCAGGGCCGATGGATTACATGTTGTATCTTAAAGATGAGGTGGCTACTTTGCGAGTTGCAAATGGTTTTCCTCAAGATTCAGAACTTCAAAACATCACTGACGAAATTGCTTCTTTAATTGATGGAACCCTTTATCAACTAACCCTCTTATGACCCAACATACGACAATACAAAATACAAGTGACCTTCTGAGTTTCTTGGTCAATCAGTCTGAAATTCGCAAAGACTGGTTTGGTTTTACACAGCAGCGAATGACCGCAGTTACACTAGCGCACGAAATTGCTGCAAGTCATGCTCATCACATGACCCCGGCCCAGGTGGTGGCTTACGCCCTGGCTTTGAATAACGAAATTTACAACAAAATCATTAAAGGATAAAACATGAGCAAATTAACTTCCGCTTTTGGTGACTCCAAAGCCCTCCGCATCAAAACCTTTACGCTTGGCGAACATGAATTCAAAGTTCGCGTTCCGTTGTCCAAAGAATTGGATGACATGCAGGCTCGCGTGGCCATTGTCGATAAAGACAAGGCAGAGGCACGCTACACCAAAATGGCTACGCCTTTTCTCAAAGATGACATTGCCGGCGTCGAGCGCCTGGGCGATGATGTGATTGTGGATGGCCGCTCTTTGCGGCAATTGATTCGCACCGTTTCCGAAATGGAAAACAAAATTGTCGAGTACGTCAAATTGCTAGTGCCGGTTGATGGCACCCTGGACGATTTGACATACGAAGAAATTGAGGCCGAATGGCCGACTCAGGTTCAAATGGAATTGCTTGAAGCAATTTCATCGGCCATTCAGCCTGGTTACAAGGACGCAAGAAAAAACTAATTCAGGACATTCACCTACAGGCCAGGGCTTATGTCTTGGCGCATGGAGGATGTCCTGATGAAATCAATTCGGAAGATTTTAGAAACATTGAAATCTTGTTGAGTGATGGCTTTATTGGAAACAAAGCAATTTTGCTGGCATTGAGTTGTTTGACCACTGGTAATCTGAATTCAAAACTCAAACAAACTTCGACGCCCTATACAATAAAAGATGTGCTACCGTCGGTGCATGAATACATTATTCCACCTCAAAGCGAGGAGGTAAAGCAAGTGCAAGTTCAAAACCAATTGCTTTCGTTCATGCTATCAAGACCTGAATCGAAAGAGCATTTGAAAGTATAAAGTGGCCGACTACACCCCAAACAACAGGACGATCAAGCTGGAAGGCTTTGCTGAGTTTGAGGAGCAGTTGAAAGCTATGGCCAAGGGGTTTCGGGCCGACACATTGGTCAGGCGCACTTTGGCCCTAGCGGCCAATGAAGCCATGAAACCTGTCGAACTGTCCGCCAAGACAATGGCTGCATACGATGGTAAAAACACTTCTCATGTTCACATGAGGGACACCATCCGCACGGATTACAGAATTCCCAACGAAAAAGACCAGCAATCTGGTTACGTCAACCCAACTGACGCAGTAATTGCCGTTGTTTCTGTCAAGCGAAGCGCGGTATCTCTGGCAAATGAATTTGGAACCAGTAAAATGTCTGCACGCCCATTCTTGCGCCCGGCGCTTGACAGCAATGCCGAAACAGTCCTTGGCGTGTTGAAAGGAAAACTGGCAGAGATTATTCCAGCTTACGCGCTGACACTGTCCAAACGAAGGAAGAAATAATGGCATCCAATAATATCGCTCGGCTGGGTGTAGTCCTGGGGTTGGACACGGCAGAATTTACGGCGTCGATTGACAAGGCAATCAGTGAAAACCGCAAACTTGGCCAGGCTATCAAACGCGAAAGCAATGCCGCAGCCGGCGAAATTGTTTCGCTAAAAAATGCTACGGATGATTACGGCAAAACCTTAACCAAGGTTCAAATCATTGAGCGAGAAATCAGCACAGGAAAATTTAGGCTGGCGTCAGATGATCTCAAAATGCAACTGCTGGCCCAGGCCGCTGCCTATGACCGAATTGCTGCAAGTTCTCTGAAGGCCGCTGGTGGCCTCACAGCATGGCAAAAACAAGGTCTGATGTACCAGACCACTGACTTCTTCACGCAGGTTGCTTCTGGCCAAAGCATCATGATCGCCGCCATTCAGCAGGGTGGCCAGTTGAAGGATCAAATGGGTGGCCTGGGCAATATGTTCCGGGTACTGACGCCGTTGATTGTGTCTCCAATGGGCGCTTTGGTGGCATTTGCCGCAACCCTTGGTTTGGCGGCGACTGCAGCCGTCATGGGTCGAAAAGAGTTTGATGCGCTCAACAACTCATTGATCCTGACTGGCCAGTATTCTGGCGTCACGACAGACAGCTTTAAGGTGATGGCTGAAACCATCAGCAGCACCTCCCGCGCAAGCATTGGCGGTGCCAAAGATATTTTGAATGCCATGATTGGCTCTGGCCAATTCACCAATCAAACCTTTGATTCGGTGTCAAAGACTATTCAAAGATTTTCGGAATTGAGTAGCCTGACATCCAAAGAAGCTGCAGCAAAGCTTATTCCAACACTGGATGGTTCAGCAGCCAGCGCCAAAAAACTAAACGATCAATACAACTTTTTGACGTTGGCTCAATACAAACAAATTGAAACATTAGAGCGACAAAACAAAATGCAAGAGTCAATTATATTGACTTCTGATTTAATGCGCGCTAGTTTTGACAAGACAAAAACAGAACTGGGTTATTTAGATCAAGCATTAGACTTTACCAAAAAGAAATGGAGTGAATTCTGGGATGCAGCCATGAATTTTGGCAAACCAGATTCTGTTCCCGATCAAATTAGAACCATTCAAGAACGTATCAATGCAATGGTAGAGCGAGGTGCGCCAAAACCACGGCCACTTCTTGGTGATAAAGATGAAAATGTCAAAGCATATGCTGATGAATTAAATCGTCTGGAAGATCAAAAAGCTAAATTAATTGCAATTTTAGTTAAAGCCAATGCAGACGCCAAAAAAATAGAAGGTGAAAAGAAAAAAATAAATGTTTATGCTGGCGATGGCGGCTATCAACATGAATTAAGTCTTAGACAAAGATTTCAAGATGCTGTTGATGCTTTGGACTATGACGATAGAAAATCAAATGCTGATGAAGAAAATAAAATTCAAATTGAATCTTATGAGCGCGGTCGCGCTTTGTTGGTTCAATATCATAGAGATATAGAAGGAAAAGATAAAAATTATCTTGTTTTGCGACGAAAAATTTATATGGAGGAATTGGCTTTAGAAGTTCAGCAATATGAGAAAAAATTAGAAGATTTTAGGCAAAAAAGATTAAATCTAGAAATTGATGCTGCAGAAGCAGAACGCGATGCTCGCAAAAAAATTGCCGATCAAGAAGCAGAAGACAAATTAAAAAGGTTAATGGATGATGTTGAATATTATCAAAAATCTCACACATCTAATTTAGAATCCAAAGACAAGCTTGAAGCCCAAATTAAAATGGTTGGTTGGAGTGAACGCCAGGTTAAATTGGCAGAGTTGGAAGCAAAATATCAAGAAGATATTTTAAATAATCAAAAGCAATATGGAGACAACGCAGAAGCTTTGGCGGCTCTAAACGCAATGGCTGAAGCCAAAAAGAAAGACGGAATATTGAATATTCAGTTAACCGATCAATTAAAATATTTGCAATCGATAAACGATGCTGTCTGGAACAACATGACTTCCGCTATTGATGAAATGGTGCAAAATGGCACAACATCATTTAGCAAACTAACGGAAAGCATTCTGAAAGACTTGCTGAAAATTGAATTGAAGAAGCAAGCCCTGGCGCTGTGGGAAATGGCCAGCGGTGGAAAAGGCTTCATGGGGATGGTCGGCAAAATCTTTGGCTTTGCCGATGGCGGCGACCCGCCGGTTGGCGTGCCTTCGATGGTTGGTGAGCGTGGCCCGGAGTTGTTTGTTCCCAAGACGGCTGGCACAATCGTGCCAAATCACATGCTGGGCAGTAGCCAGCAAGCGCCAACAATCAATTACAATGGCCCGTACATTGCCAGCATGAGCGCAATTGATACGCAGTCGGGTCTTCAGTTCCTGGCCAAGAACAAGCAGTCCGTCTGGTCTGTGTATCAGTCGGCCAATCGTAGTATCCCAATGTCACGTTAAGGAATCACAATGGCAGTCCCAAATACATTCGCAAGCGCAACCAGTTCCATTCCTCTTGCCAACCTAGACGCAAACTTTGCGTACTATGACGCAGGATTTTCGCTGAGTGGCTCGGCAGTCACGTTTGCAGGCAGCATCACGCTGACCACAGGCACAGCCAACGGAGTTCCATACCTCAACGCCAGCAAGGTGCTGACCAGCGGGGCTGTGCTGACCTTTGATGGCACAACCCTATCAAGCACAAAATTTGCTGGCGCACTGAACGGCACTGTCGGGGCTACAACGCCTACGACGGGGGCTTTTACTACGCTGAGTGCTACGGGAACGGCTGCAACAAACACTACATTTTTATCTGCAACGGGTACTACCACCGGATTTAACCGCGAAAGAATTTTTAACACTGGCGGCGATTTAAGGTTTGGGATTGACAGTAGTGTGGGGGCTGAAGCGTTGGCGGGGTCGGCGGCGTATTCGTCGTTTATTGGGTCATTTACAAACACCCCGTTCTATCTTGTTTCAAATAGCGCAATAGTTGGCACAGTCTCCTCCACCGGCCTAGCAGTCACCGGGACGCTGAGTGCTACGGGGCGGTCAGGCGTAACTATGTCGGGGCAGACTTCCGCCATAAGTCTTGGTCAGGTAAGTACCGACCCAACGTATGGATTGCTATCATTTAATGGAGCGTTTGCAGCAACTACGTTAACTGGTATCTGGGGAGGTGCAGGTAGTCCAGATATGATAATCGGCGTCCCTACTGGCGGTAGCATATACAGCAGAGTAAACAATAGCACTGTCACTCTTCTCAACTCCACCGGCCTAGCAGTCACCGGGGCGATTAGTGCGACGGGAGGTGTATCCCCACAACTTATAGCAACAGAATCAGGCGGTCTACTATATGCCGCAGTTCAGCTACAGGCAACATCAGCCGGTGGTAAGGTTTGGACAATAGCCTCAAATGCGACGAGTTCGCCTTTAGGTACTGCTGGGGGATTGAGCTTTAGAGATAGCTCGGTTGGTACGACTTACATGAATCTCACCACCACCGGCCTAGCAGTCACCGGGACGCTGAGTGCAAGTGGGGCAACTACTATTTCAGCGCAACTTACAGCATCGACTGGTGATGGAACATATCCAATAATCAGCAAAGACACTAGAGCATTTAGTGCGGGTGTTACCGGCCCACAGTTAGGGTTTTTTGGGCTGGATTCAACATCAACAAATAATTCACTTGGGGCAATTCGTGCGCTTGCACAAACCAGCCAAAACGGAACACTAGAGGCAAGAGTTTTAGTAAGCGGTTCCATAGCCACCATCGGCACATTCTCCTCCACCGGACTAGCAGTCACCGGGGCGCTGAGTAGCACCCTTGGCGCAACCATCCAAGGCTTGACCGTGGGCCGTGGTGCTGGTGCTGTGGCATCTAATACTGCGGTGGGTGCTAGTGCTTTGGCGGCTAATACAACTGGCACAGATAACACAGCCTTGGGTGATAGTGCATTGTTGTTAAATTCAACAGGAACTCAAAACACCGCAATTGGTCGTGTTGCGTTGGCTAACACTACGGCAAGTTTTAACACTGGTTTAGGTTTTTATGCTCTCGCACTAAATACTTCTGGTGCATCTAATACTGCTGTTGGAGTATCAGCACTTCAATCCAACACCACAGCCTCTTACAACACCGCTGTAGGTTATCAGGCGGGGTATAGTAATACTACTGGTACTCTAAACACTTCTTTAGGTAATTTGGCTGGATATTCAAATTCAACAAGTAATGCGGTAACGGCTATTGGTAGTCTTGTTCTACAAAACAATACTGCGGCCTACAACACTGGAGTTGGTTATAACGCTCTTAACGCTAACACTACGGGTACAAGCAACGTGGCGGTTGGTAGTGCAGATGCCACAACTTCTGCGGCATTAAGAAGCAACACAACAGGCTCTTTCAACTCAGCATTAGGCGTGGGAGCACTTGGCTCCAACACCACAGCATCTAACAATACCGCAGTAGGTTATCAGGCGGGGTATAGTAATACTACAGGTGCAGGTAACGTAGCATTAGGGTATCTGGCGGGGTACAGCACTACAACTGGAACTGGACAAAATACCTCTGCTGGGTCGTATGCGTTTTACGCCAACACAACGGGGTATTACAACAGTGCTTTTGGCTCAGAAGCAATGTACTACAACACCACGGGAGTACAAAATACCGCTGTTGGCAAAGCAGCACTTGGCAACAACACCACCGCTTCAAACAACACCGCTGTAGGTTTCCAAGCTGGGTATACGAATACAACTGGTGATGTAACTGCTGTTGGTCGGTTGGCAATGTACTCCAACACAACGGGCGTTGGTTCTACGGCAATGGGTTTGTCGGCGCTGTACTCCAATAATACGGGGGCGAGTAATACAGCTTTTGGCTATAGCGCCCTCTACTCCAACACCACAGCCTCCAACAACACCGCTGTGGGTTATCAGGCGGGGTATAGTAATACAACAGGGCCACAAACTGTGTCATTGGGATACCAAGCCCTTTACTCAAACACAACGGGTGGTTACCACACTGCCATAGGTTATCAAGCACTTGCTAGTGTAACCACAGGTGGATTTAATGCCGCTTTAGGCCAAGGCGCTGGTTCTGCCATAACAACAGGCTCCAAGAATACCATCATCGGCGGCTTCTCAGGCAACCAAGGTGGCCTAGACATTCGCACAGCAAGCAACTACATCGTGCTGTCTGATGGGGATGGGAATCCACGGGGTGTGTTCGATGGCAGCGGTAACTTGCTGGTGGGGACTACAAGCACAAGCGGCGCAACTGGTTTTGCATTCATAAGCCCCGGATCAAGCTCTGTTCAGCGTCTGATAATTGGTCATGTAATTGGCAACACTACGGGCGACACATACCATGAATTTAACTACAACAGCAGTCAAATCGGCTCAATTACACAATCAGGCACAACAGGCGTTCTGTACAACGTAACCTCCGACTACCGCCTTAAAACAGTAGTTGGCCCCGTGGCTGATGCAGGCCAACGCATTGATGCCTTGCAGCCTGTTGAGTACACATGGAACGCTGGCGGCGAACGTACTCGCGGTTTCTTGGCGCATCAATTCCAAGAGGTCTACCCAAGCAGCGTATCAGGCGATAAAGACGCTGTGGACGCTGAAGGCAAGCCCGTGTACCAGTCCATGCAAGCAAGCACCTCTGAGGTCATTGCCGACCTTGTTGCTGAACTCCAATCCCTCCGCGCCCGTGTCGCACAACTTGAAAGCAAACCATGACAACCTTCACCACAACCATCACCGCTATGTACACCCTGCAACAGCCTGACCCAAACTATGTGGTCAACGCTTTGTGGCAAGTCACAGGTGTAGACGGCTCCAACACCGCCAGTATCGGCGGCAACACGCAGTTTGACTCCCAGCAGGGCGCTGTGTTCATTCCCTACGACCAACTGACTGAGGCAGTGGTCATCGGCTGGATTCCTGAGTCTGCCATCACCAGCGCACAGGCTTGCGTACAGGGCCAGATTGACTCAATGATTACCCCACCTGTCAGCCCCGCCAACACACCCCTGCCTTGGGCCGCATAACGGGACGCTGCCACCCGCCCTTGGCAGCACATTGAAAGGACACGAAATGGAAAACAAAAAGCCCCAGATCGTCACGATAGACGGTGTTGAGCATGACGCCAACACTTTTACGGAACAGCAAATCTTGCTGTTGAACCACACCATCGACTTGGATCGCAAGATTGGCTCGACCCAGTTTCAGCTTCAGCAACTCCAAGTCGGCAAGGACTCGTTCCTAAAGCTGCTCAAAGAGGCGCTGATAACCCCTGAAAAGGTAGAAGCCGAAGCCGTATGAAAACCGCCCCGTTCCCCGTTCTGTGGTTCTTGAAAGCCAGCAACTCGCTGGCAATCACCATGCCGTGGAAGACCGTCTACTGCCGACCCGGACAGGAGGACAACTACGCCCTCGCCGCTCACGAGGCGGTGCATGTGTCACAGATTGAGCGGGACGGGGCTTTTCGGTGGACGGTGAAGATTTTCTGGTACTTGCTGCGCTACGGCTACATCAACAGCCCCTATGAGGTAGAGGCTAGGGCTAAGTCGGGATACTGATATGGACTTATTTGAAGTCCTGTCCAAAGCATGGCCGATACTGCTGGCGTTGATCACTTTGATTATCGTTTTGGCAAAGTTAGACTTGCGTGTTGCAGTTTTGGAAGAGAAGATCAAGACTCTGTTTGAACTCTTCAACCGGAAAGAAAAATAATGAGCCTGCAAACCATCCTGTCAATTGCTGAAACCGTAGCCATCAACGACCACAAGTTTGCAGGGCAAATGCTTTCGCGCAACATGCGGATCAGCACATCAGAGATATTGACGGTTCAGCCATTTCAGTTCACGATAAAGCCAAATGACTATCTGCTGTACTCGCAGAACCGTGCCGTGCTGTCTGCGCTGCGCGTGGCTGACCGGGTGGCAGAGCAATACCTGAACTACGCCTCTACAGGCTGGGTCAACTACATCGCCTACCAAGGCGACATGAGCGCAGTGCAAGCTGCCGCAGTCACGGTGCAAGCTGCATCTTCTGGCAAGACCATTGTGCTGGGTACGCTCCCGTCAATCACCTCCACCCTATTTATCGTCAAGGCTGGCGACTTTATCCAGGTTGGTCGGTATGCGTACATTGCAACAGCCAACGTCACTCGCGGCGGCGGCTCGACGGTCAACGTGCCTGTGCATCGATCATTGATTGATGCGCCAACAATCGGGATGCTGGCTGTCATCGGGCAATACGGCACCACCGTGGCCCTGGGCGGCTCAACGTACACCGGCATAACCTTCCCGGTCATTGTGCGCGATTATCCAACCTACACGCTTGTGCCAATGACCAACGACAGCTTCATTGCTTGGTCAAATGCATTCAGCGCAATGGAGGTTGTTTTGTGAATCAGATCCCTGCAGTTCAAAATACCAACATAATTCGGTATGCGGATTTCTTTCGGCTCACAACGCCAACCGGGACATATCTATTCTCTACAGCGCCTTATGCAATCGTTGTGCCTTCTATTTCTGCCTCGCCATTCTCGGCTCTTGGGCAGTTAATAAAAGTCAACGCCGCGCAACGCGACATCAAAAGCACAGCTAACGAAACCACCGTCACCCTGGTGGGGATTGACACCTCAATGCTGGCTATTGTGCTGGCTGAGAAAATCAAAGGTTCGCAGATTGAACTGTGGCATGGATTCTTTAATGCCAACAATGAGTTAATTACCACCACCCCAGTCGCATGGACAAACAACGCATCCGCCGTTATTGGCTGGACAAACAGTTCGTCTGTGTTGACGGATTGGACAGTAGATGCTGGCATTTCAGGGTTGTACAAATACTTCAATGGCTATGTAAATTCGTTCTCAATCTCAGAAGAATGGATGGAAGAAGTTCGCGCGTTTACAGGTGTCATTACCATAAGCGCATCCAGCTTCCAGCTTATCCTTCAGAATCGCACAGCAGGACGGTACACCAACGATGCATCCTGGCAATCGTTCAATTCCGGTGATACGTCGATGAACCGGGTGAATTTCATCTCAACCATCAATTACACATTTGGCAAGACGGCAGCATGAGGCCCACAATTCGAGATGCCAACCCGTTTGACATCCCGGCAATTCTGGGGATGCTGCGGCAGTACCGCGCATTTGCACCGCTGGAATTTTTGCAGGAGGTGGATGACGAAATTTACATCACCCAGGTGCTGACTGAAATAATGGCGGGTCGCGGGATTGCTCTGGTCGCGGAGACAGATAAAATTGACGGGATGCTGTTGGCGGCTATTTCGCCAAGTGCCTGGAGTCCCAAGCATTTGGTAATGATGGAGATGGCCTTTTGGATCAACGTAGAGGCCCGTGGCGGCTCTGCAGCGCACAGGTTGATAGCAGCTTACGTCGAACATGGAAATGCGCTTAAATCGCAGAAACGCATCTCGGCTTTCTTCATCAGTAAGATGGTGAACAGCCCAGACTTGAAATATGACAAGTTTGGTTTTAAGAAATTAGAAGATTTTTGGGTGATCTAAGATGCCAAGTTCAATAATTCTGACGGCAATATTTGGCGATGTGGTCATGGCTGCTGCTGCGCTTGGCGCAACGGGAATGGCAGTTGCATCGTTTGCCATCAACATCGTGGCGTCCATGATTGTCAGCAAAGCATTCGCACCCAACGTGGACAATGCCGCGATCAATGCCGCTGGCGCAAATCCCGGCAATCGCCAACAAATGCCGCCTGCTGGCGAGAACAAACTGCCAGTGCTGTACGGCTCAGGCTACATCGGCGGCATGGTGACTGACCTAAGTATCACCACCAACAATCAAATTCTTTACTATGTGTTGTCGCTGGCAGAAGTCACCAACACTGAAACTGGCGGCACAGCAGACACATACACTTTCGGGGATGTTTATTTTGGCGGTAAAAAGTGCGTCTTTGATGGCGCGGATTTGACCAAAGTTGTCGGGCTGCTGGACGAATCTACCGGATTAACCGACACAACTGTATCGGGCAATTTGTTCTTTTATCTTTATCGGAATGGCTCATCTTCTGGGGTAAACACCGCGCAGACTGCAATTGCCGTTATGCAAGATATCGATTGCGTCTATCAGTGGGACAACAACAAGCTGATGAGCAACTGCGCGTTCGCCATTATGAAAATGGTGTACAACCAGAATGCCAACCTGACGGGCATTCAGCAGACCAAATTCCAACTCACCAACAGTCGCACCAAACCTGGGGATTGCTTTACTGATTACTTGACCTCTACTCGGTATGGCGCGGCTGTGCCGGTGGCTGGCATTGATGCTGCAACAATGACTGCGCTGAATGTTTACAGTGATGGCGCATTTGCCTACACAAACAGTTCAGGCCCACAAACGCAAGCCCGATTCAGATTTGATGGAACCCTGGACACCAACCAGACCATCATGAACAATCTGCAACTCATGGCAAGCTGCTGCGATTGCTTGGTCAAGTACAACGAAATATCTGGTCTGTGGGGTGTGATTGTCCAATCTCCAGCCTATACCGTTGCGATGGCACTGTCTGATTCCAACATCATTTCAGCATTCCAAATCACACCCACTGATATTGCGTCCAGCTACAACATCGCAGAGGTCAAGTTTCCAGATGGCACAGCGCAAGACGCATTTGCCACAGCCACATTTAACCTTGCGGTCATCAATCCATCGCTTATGTATTCCAATGAGCCAGTCAACAAACAGGTCATCAACCTGCCGCTGGTCAACAACAACGTGCGAGCGCAATACTTGGCCAACAGGTTTTTGAAATCTGGCCGAGAGGATTTAAACCTGCGCTGCTCCATAAATTATGTTGGATTGCAGTTGGAAGCTGGCGATGTAGTAACCGTTACCAACACAAACTATGGTTGGACTGCCAAACTGTTTCGCATCAATCAGGTGGTAGAGAATTTTGGCGACGATGGAACAATCAGCGCGACTTTGGCGTTGATGGAATTTAATCCTACAGTTTACGATGACATAAGCATCACACAGTTTGTAACTGCCCCAAACACAGGCATCAGTTCGCCTTTGGCTTTTGGCACTTTGTTTGCGCCAACCATCACCAATCAATTACCTTCTGCCGCTGTGCCATCTTTTGGAGTTATCGTAACCGCTGCAAGTTCTGGCATTACGCAATACGCAGAAGTCTATTATTCTGCCTACGCAACACCAACAGAATCCCAGCGTCTTTTTGCAGGCACGACAGCTATCAATCCAGGCGGCAATCCCTACACGCCCAGTTTGAGCATGGGGACTGTGACGCTGAATACGCTGCCAGGTGGGGATTGGTATTTCTTTGTTCGCATGGTGAATGGCCTTGGCAAAAGTCCATTCTCTTCAGCATCGGCAGTTCTAAAATGGCGTCCAACGACTTTCCAATATGTTGATAGATATTTGGCAGTCGCATACGCCGACAACATCACAGGCACATCAGGTTTTAGCTATTCGCCGCGCAACAAGGGTTTCTACGGATTGTTTAACAATACCGTAGCCAACGGAGGAACTGACCCGACGCTGTACACATGGTACACAGCCAGTTCCAATTTCAGCACAGACAATTATTTGCTGTACGGGAATCGATCCAATCGCAAGTTTAGTTTTGCTGTTGGCAACGCTGGCTACATCAACCTTGGCGGCGCATTTGTCCCAAGCAATACCGCTGTGTACGACTCTAGCGTTTGGGGCGCGGCAGTTGACCCCACAGGCGGCCTGCAGACTTTTATTGATCTGGACGCTCGCACCGGACAATCTATTCTTGTGGGATCAACAGGCAACAACGTGAATGATGGTTTTTTGTCGGTGACTAACAATACCGATGGAACAATGAAAGTCAATCTGCACGACTTTCTAAATTTTGGCTCTGGCATTTATACCAAAAATTTTGCAGCCGCCACTTTGACAATTGACATTTATGGGCGTGTGGTTGGGTTTACTCAAGAGGATGATTTCTTTTACACCGAAACGGTATTTATCGCAACAGCCGCGCAAACAACATTTTCGTTGACGCACATTGTTGGTTATATTTTGGTGTTTAGAAATGGGGTGCTTTTGAATTCTGCCGAGTACACCGAGACAAGTACCACGGTGGTCATGACTAATGCTTGCGCGGCTGGAGAAACAATTGTGACCATTTATATGCGAGCAGTAAGCACCAGCGCATATTATGAGCCGCTAAACATTACGATTGCATCCAACACCAGCAACTCCATCACCTACAGCAGCGCACCCTGGGCTGAAATTGCCGCTGGAGATTTGCTGACTTTTAGTAACACAGGAACACCGACTCAATACACGGTGTCCACAATCAACACAACTACCAAAGTCATCACCTTCACCGCAACCATTGCAGGTGCAACAGCAGGCAACACGGTTTATCGGTATCGGGCGGCAGGTTCTACCTATGCACCGTTCACCCGGTTTGACCAAGACGTTGCTGCCATCACCACATTTTCGCCAACCACCTATGCGCTGAACAATGGTTTTGAAATGATCTATGTAAACGGATCGCAGATCAACGAAATTGATTACAACTTGGTCGGAAATGTGTTGGATGGGTTTCCGTCGGCTGTGACGGGCAAACTGTCCATCGTCCAGTTCTGGCAAAACAACTTGGGTGTGCCAGCGAGCAACATTGCCAACACCACAGCATATTCAACTGCCGGGCAGACCACATACCCATTCGCCAGCAACCCGTTGTCAATGGAGTTGTATGCAAATGGTGCATTCCTTACCAAAGGGTCAGGTTATGATTACACGGCAAGTGCGACAAACTTTATTTTGACCACAGCATACAACAACAACTCGACATTATTTAATCAGCAAACATTTGCCCGGATTGGAGCCGCCTGATGACACAAGCATATAACCTTTCGCAGCTTGCGAACAACCTCAACAGCACCGGGCAGCTAGACGCCACAGATGGTTTGGTCAATGCTGTGCCAATTGCAAATGGCGGCACAGGCGCATCAAGCGCCTCCGGAGCCAGGACGAACCTTGATGTTGCACAAGCTGTTTACGCAGTGCCTGCAGGCGGCATTATTATGTGGTCAGGCAGTGTGGGTTCAATCCCAACGGGATGGTTCCTTTGCAACGGAGCCAACGGCACACCCAACCTGTTAGACCGATTTGTCATTGCCGCAGGCTCAACTTATGCGGTTGCCGCGACGGGCGGTTCTGCCAATGCGATTGTCGTGAGCCACACCCACACAGCGACTGTGACAGACCCTGGACACACTCATGTATTTAGTGCTGACCAACAAACAGCTTCGGGAACCTTATATGGCGGTGGCCCTGTCGGGTCTACATCAGCCGCCAGCACATCATCAGCAGTGACTGGAATATCCGTTGCCAACAGCACTACAGGCAGCAGCGGAACCAACGCCAATTTGCCACCATACTACGCACTTGCGTTTATTATGAAATCTTGATCTGGAGCCGATAATGACTGACGATGATTTTAGGCGATTGGAAAGCAAAGTTGACAAGCTGACGGACGCTGTTGGCAAGCTGATCCTGTTTGAGGAACGGCAGGCTAACCAGGGCGCAAAGATTGTTGCTTTTGAAACGCAACTCAGCGTCCATGAGTCTATGCTGCATCGTACTGACCGCAAAGTCGATCAGTGGGTTAACCGTGGCGTCGGCATATGGGCGGCGGCGGCGATAGTGTTTTCATTTGTTCAATTCTGGAGAAAATGAAAGCCAAACTTACCTTTTGCGTGACGCTGATGGTCAGTGTGACCTTGTGCATTGTTGTGATTGGCATGGTCGGCGTGCTGATGATTGGGCTGTTTGATGAAAAAGTGGACAACTCGGAAATATTCAAATTGATTAGCCCAGCGTTTCAGACCATTGTCGGCGGGTTTATTGGGTTGCTTGCTGGCGTCAAACTATCACATGATGAAGAAGAACCAAAATGATCACTTTAATTACTACATTGGTTAGTTTCTTGGCGGGGGGCTTGCCCAAGCTGTTGGGGTTTTTCCAAGACCGTGCCGATAAGAGCCACGAAATGGCAATGGCTCGACTCCAGACTGAGCGTGAACTAGAACTCCGCAAAGCTGGTTTTGAAGCCCAGCAAAGGGTGGAGGAGATCAGGGTTGAGGGCCAGATGATAGAGGCGGCATCAGCAGAACGCAGCGCCCTATACGCCCATGACATTGCTATTGGTCAAGGTGCATCGCAGTGGATGGTTAATCTCCGTGCGGGGGTCAGGCCAATCATCACATACGGGTTGTTCTTGCTGCTAGTGTTTGTTGACGTTGCTGGGTTTGTTTATGCGTGGCAGCACGGCGTTGACTTTCAAGTCATGTTGAATAATATTTGGGACGATGAGACTCAGATCATTTGGGCAAGCGTCATTAGCTTTTGGTTCGGAAGTCAGGCTTTCAGCAAAAAATGAAAGTCTCTGCTTGGTGCAAAGAGATGATCAAGCACCATGAAGGTGTTAGATACAAGCCGTACCGTTGCCCTGCAAAACTTTGGACTGTAGGAGTTGGTCATGTTTTATACCCAGATCAAGGTCGTTTACCACTGGATCAAAGAGATGCTTACCCGCTTCAAGCAAAAGATCAACGTACGTTTCCCGGAGCCGAAGTAAATGGACTCCTTAGTGCTGATCTCATCCGATTTGAAGCTGGCATCGCCAAACTTTTTCCTATGGTACTTACCCAAGGTCAAAACGATGCTTTGTGCAGCTTTGCTTTTAATCTCGGTTTGGGCGGCGTACAGCGAAGCACCCTCCGTCAGAAGGTTCTGCGGGGTGAGATTGAAGCGGCGGCAGATGAGTTCCTAAAGTTCACCAGGGGCGGTGGTAAGGTTCTGCCAGGATTAGTCAAACGCCGTCAAGACGAACGTGCGTTGTTTTTGTCCTAAGTAAGTTCATAGCATCTCTTAGGTCTTGACGTAGCTGCTCAAGCGCCTCTTGCTGCTGCTGAAGGCGGATGTAAGCGTCCGAGGCGAACCTGTCCAGCGTCTGACGCTCCCAGGCTGCGAAGTTAGGCAGATCGTTCAATCTGATTCCTTATCCACTGCGGCCCACCCAACTTCAACAGCTTGACGCGCTGTGCTTTGGTCAGACGCAATGAGTAGACAACCATAAGTTCGGCGTCAGCTTTCTCTTTTCTCCGCGCAATCTCTCTTTCAATGCGTTCCCATTCATCATTTTCAGTAACCATTGTTGCGCTCCTTCAGTTTGTCTTCTGCCCACACCGCCCCTTGTGTAAACGTATTCAAAGCTGTGCCTTTCTTGCTGTCAATATGCTCCCAATCCGCATCCGTCAGCCCTACCCATGTGCACTGTGATTTGTTTACCATGTCATATGCATCAAGCATACTGATCACAAGTATTGGTCGGCCCTCAGTGTCCTCGTAAAGGGTTTCGTAAATGCACTTGGCTGGCACAAACTTTAAAAACTCTTCATAGGTCATGATTCTTCTCCTTTAGTTTGGCGTCATCAAAATCAAACCACTCATATATTTCAGTAAGCACTTCATTAACGATTGACTGATTAATGTCCGATTCACTTGGCGCATTGTTGTGCTTGTATGCTCTTTTGTGCCCCAAAACTACTCCGTCGAGGATGCACTTTTCAAGTAGTTGTGTGAATTTTGGTGTCATGTGTTGCGCTCCTCAATTTTGTCCAAGGCAGTCTCAATGCTGGCTCGTACTCCAAGACCCATCTCGTATATTTCAGTAATCTCATCATCCGTCAGACCCGCCCATTTGCGCTGTGCTGCCTTCTTGCCATCTGCAAACCCGCGCTGGTACACAATCAGCAGCGTGTCGGCGTAAACCTGTGTGTCATCGTCATCGTCCACCTTGGCCTGCGCTGCTTGGCGCTTTGAGTTGAATCCTGTCATGTGTTCCCCCTTGCTCTGATTTTCCCAGCTAATACCTTTGCTGCCCACTGGCCGTCTGTCAGCATTTCACCAGCAACGGGTGTGGAGGCGTCTGCACATACCTTCGCGCAAGCCTCACGCTCGGCAGCGGCACAGGCTTTGCCCCACGCCAGCATCTGCTCGACGGTGTAGCCACGAATCTTTGTGTTGCTTGGCAGGTGGGTGTCGATCACCAACATTTCGGGTAAGGTCATGTCAAGTACCCCAATATAAAAGCAAACGCCGCCACTGACACAACGGTGATCAGCATCACAATGGCAAACTGAACCCATTCGTTTGCGTATAGGTCTTCGATCTCATCATCTTTCATAGCGGACTCTCCTCATGGTTTGCGGGGTTGAACGGCATCGGCGGGATAGGCCGGTTGGGTGGTAGTTCAGTTGGGAAGGGCCAGGTGTTCATGTTTGATGCCCCCTAGACGGTAATTTAGATGCCACAAGACTGCCGGATCGCGGTACTTGCTGAGTGCTATCACCGTCACCAGTTCGGTACGTCCCCCGTTGCCACAAATCGTTTTTAGGGCCGCTGACTTCACCCGGCAACTTGACACGCTTGACGTATGAGCCAAGAGTTTCCTTTGTTTTTTTGTTCAACTCAAGCGCGGCGTGGCGCACTATGTGGGTAGGCGCACTATTTTTTATGATGTTTTTCATCTGAATCTCCAGAACCAAACGATCAATGTGGCCACATACACCACGGCCAGGACAAGCCGAAATGGTGATATGGATTTCATTTTTTCAGTCCTTGTTTGATGTAAAGCAGGGCTTGGCCAGACATTGTTCGGGTGTTGGCTTCGGCCTGCCGCTTAAGTTCTTCCATGACCGACAGGGGCAACCTGATGGTCATGAAATGCTCTTTAATTTCCTTATTCTTCGGCTGGGGTTTCATTGTCATTTCCAAGCAGCACTTTGCTGTCTTCGATCTTGGTGCCTGCAGTCAGCAAGCGCACAAGATCGTCCTGGCTGGCCGCGCTGGACTCCAGGCTGGAGCGAGCCACAAAGCGGCAAGCATCAGACCGACTGACGGCGCGGATGAGGCGTTGTTCGCTGGTACTTTTGTTGATGACCAGATAAATTCGATTTGCCATTTTTTTTCCTATTGAGATTGAAAGTTGTCGTAATAGGCACTGATTTGTTGTTTGGCATCTTCAGCACCTTTTCCCACTATAACAGAATAATTCACACGTTTTAAGTACTCAATGATTTCTTTTTGGTCAGGGCTTAAAACTCCTCCTTTTTGCCGTTTCATCTCGACCCACAAACGCCACGCTGGGATGAACAAATCAGGGATGCCCTTGACTGTCCCCTCGACTTTGAGCGCGGCGGCTGTGGCCATGCTCCTGGCCCCTCCGTTGGGGATTGAATGGATCAGCACCCCAGGATGCCGGCGGCGGAACCATTGCACGACCAAAGCTTGTTCGTAATGCTCGGAAGGAATTTTGTCGGCGCTCAAAATGGCAGATCCTGTTCCCACTTTGGGCATTGATCGACAGCCGCCGCAAAGTCTTCGGGTGGTGTCAAAAAGAATTCCGTGCAAGTTCCATCGTTGCCGTAGAACTGGCAAGTGTGGCAACACTGCGGTGGGCCTTTGATGTAGGCGTCCACAATGTCTTCGTAAATTTGCACAACCTGCGGTTTGGCATGTCTCATTTCCAACTCCTTTGCAACACACGGTAAAATTTGCCGTCTTTTTTGAACTCAATCAAAGCTGGTGGCTGGGCATTGTTCATGGCCTGGGTAATATTTTCCAACCCCACAATATTTACCAGCGAGGCTCCACCATTCTTGGACATCGTCAAGAGCAATCGCATGGCTTTTTCTGCGGCATACCCGTCGTGCAAGACCGTCAGGTACTCAGTGATTGGCATGTCACTCAACGCCCCGTAATAGGTCACGGCCAGCATTTCCTTGCCACTGGCGCGGCTTTCGTGGACTCTCCATTCCCAACTGCTCACTATAAGATCGGTGCCTTCCAGGCCCATGATGTCATCGTGTCTTAGCGCCAGCACAGGCGGATCTTTGACGGGGAAAGCAGTGCCACAGGCGGGGCATACGGCCACTGAAATGGCACACAATTCGCCGCAGTTATCACAGACTTTGACTGGTGCTTCCCCAGTACCTTCGCCGGCTTTCTTGGGCGTCTGCACGTTGGTGATCGGCCCATGCGTCTGCACCACGCCAGCAAAGTCCAGCACCAAACAATGATCGGTGTGGGACTTGGGTCGCAACCCCCTGCCGGCCATTTGGACGTACAAGCCAGGACTCATGGTAGGCCGCAACATGGCAATTAGGTCGATGTCTGGATAGTCAAATCCCGTTGTCAATACGTTGGCATTTGTCAGCGCCCTTAATTTCCCATTTTTGAAATCCTCCAACATTTGCTGGCGCTCTTTATGCGGCGTGTCGCCAGTCACGCAATCAGCGGCTATGCCGTTGTCTCGCAATACTTGGGCAATATGGTGAGCATGATTAACACCAGTGCAGAAAAATAACCATGCTTTTCTTTCTCCAGCAAGGTTTATAACTTCGCGCACCACCGATTCATTCTGCTCATTGGTATCGACTGCAGCCTGCAATTCCGCCTCAATGTACTCGCCACCACGCTTTTTGACTTGTGATATATCCAGCTTAGATTTGGTTACCTTTGAACGCAGCGTTGATAAAAATCCTTTGTAAATTAATTGCTCAATACTGACTGATTCAATCAACTCATCAAAGATGGCCGGCTTATCAGTGATCAGGCCATGCCCCAGGCGGTAAGGCGTGGCGGTCAGACCAATCACCCTCAAGGATGGATTGATTTTGCTCAGTTCGGTCAGCAAGTCGCGATAACCACCTTCATCTTTGTGGCTCACCAGATGAGCCTCATCAATGATGATCAGATCGACATGGCCAATTTGATCGGCTTTCTTGCTGATCGATTGAATGCCAGCAAAAGTAATCGGCTCCCCCAGGTCGCGGCGCTTCAGGCTGGCGCTGTAGATCCCCATTGGCGCTCCTGGCCAGTGCTGGCGCATTTTGTCGGCGTTTTGCACAATCAGTTCTTTGACATGGGTCAGCATCAGAATGCGTGTTTCAGGCCAAGACTGCAGCGCATCTTTGCACAGTGCGGCAATGATGTGAGACTTGCCTGACCCGGTGGGTAACACCAGGCAAGGGTTGCCCTTGTTGCCTGCCTCAAACCATTGGTAAAGCTGGTCGATGGTGGTTTGCTGGTAATCTCTCAGCATACCCTGCCATCCCATTCCTTCCGCAAATCCATCAAAAACGGGTCGGCGTCTACGCAAGCCGCGGTGTTGGCCAGCAATTCTTTGGAACCAAATACATCTGCCGCCGGCAAACCATTCAGGACTTCTTTTTTGCCAATGCGGTACTTGGCAACCCAATCCCGAGGACTATCAACAATCTGCCACGGCACCAGATCAGGGTGCAAGATATGTGACTCGCAGCCAATATGCTGGGCATCGCCAGGAATGATGTCATCCCAACGCACACAATGCCAAGTGCTATCCGACAGCGGCGTGGCGTTTGCACAAGTGCGACAAGTTACTTGCTTGGTGGTCTTGCTGCCAAAACAAAAATCGTGGCCTGGACAGTACTTGCATTCGAACCAAGTCGGGTCAGTACTCATAGGCTCGGGCATACGATCCGACAACGCTATTCGGTGGCCACGATCCACAAATTTCTGAGCCACTTCCTTGTCCAGTTTGACGCGCTCGGTGTAGATTCGGTCATCATCTTTGCAGATTGCCAAATACAACGCCCGATCAATTTTGGCACCCAGCATGTAAACCTGCATCTGAATGAAGTGCATAAATTTAGACTTTTCCACGCCGTCCTTGACCACGCCATCAAATGACTTTTTGGCGTGAGTTTTGAATTCGGCAATGTGCTTGGTTTTCCTGGCACCCGGCACACCAGAGTGAATAATGCCGTCCAGGCTGCCGCTCACATGGCTACCAAAGTCCACCCGACTTTGCGACCCGGTGGTGGCTCGGATATCGATGCCAATGTCGCGCAGGTCAGACACAATGGTGGCCTCTTCGTTTTGGCCACGGCGGAACAAACGCAGGATACGACCCTGGAATTTTTCCACGACGGCCCACCGAAATGACAGCCACAGCCAGCGATCACAGGGGTGGCCAAGGGTAGAGCAGCCCAAGTGTTGCCGGGGGCGCTCCTGGCGCTTCTCATGGGCCTCATCGATCAAAGATTCAATGGTTACGACTGGCTCTGTGGGTTCAGGTATTTGCATTTTCTTGTCTTCTGAAAAATTGGGGTACTTGCCTGCGCTTTCCCCCTGGTTGATTACTCTTTGACAAAAACACCGTTGGTTAGTAAGGTGCCTTTGCGGTCTTGAATCTGACGGAATGCCGAGTACATGCACACAATTAGATTGATGTCTTGCAGGGCGCAATAATTGATCAAGCAAACCATGACATCGCCAACGCCATCTTTAATTCCTTCCAAATCATTTTTGATGGTAGCGTCGGCCAGTTCTCCCATCTCGCTCATTGCTTTCAAAAGCTGAATTGCAGGGGTTGAGTTAGGAATGATCTTCCTGGCCTCTGCCCACTGGAGAATCTTCATCTCAATTTCGGCGTAGCTGCTCATTTCCGCGCCCAGGGTGGTGCAGCCTTGGGAGGTGCAGTGTTGGTAGCTGCTGGCGCTGTTTGTGACATGGCCGAGGGCATGGCCGCGCCGTTCAGTGACTTAAAGCCCTTTACGTCGTTGCCATCACCATACTGCTCATCCTTGCGGATGGTCAGTTTGATTTCCAGCCGGCCACCAATCAACTGATCAGTGTCGGTCACTTGGTTCAGACCGATGGCACGCATAATTTCGCCAAGCTGCTGCCTGCCAATTTCCTCCGCCTTGGGGTTGGGGTTTTTAATGTTCAAGTTGCCAAACACTGCCCGACCCTGGTGAGTTGGCCCGGTGATGTTGTAACGCACGCCGATATAGCTGCCCGTGCCGGCAGAAGTTTTTTTGACCTCTGCGGTGGCAATGACGGCTGAGTACCAGCCGGCGGGAAGTGGATCGTAGCTGTTGCCCTTGGGCAATGTGTCTACGCTGAAAGTTTGGTCGAGAAAAGCCATTTTTATTCCTTGATAATGGTGAATGATGGGCGTCCAGGGGTGGACGTAATAGCCAACGTGAGAGGCGCAATAAGGGCTTGGTCAGCCGCTTTCCACGCCGTCATGTTGATTTCTGGTTTCCAGCGAAACAAACTGGACAGGTGATCTTGCAGGCCAGCTTCCACGGCCACGGTTTGCAGTTTGTCCGAGTCAACTTTGCGATTTAACCGACCTTCAATTTTGACCTTGTAACCTTCAACCTGGTGGTTCAAAGTGCCGTCCAAGTCTTTTGGTATGGCCAGACTTTTGACAATCTGGTCTTCCAAATCTCGGCGCTCGGCCACTGCAGCGGTTTCCAACTTCTTGGCGTCCATCCATTTTTGATAGAGGCTCATACCACGCCGCCAATCTTCGCAATGATGGCCGTCATGTCCGGGGCTTCCCAGGCACCCAGCTTGCCGCTGCGGTCTTTGGCAGACCACAGGCCATCGCTGTCGCACATAAGCGCACGTTGCGTCACGCCATCGCCGTCTTTCTCAATTCGCAGTGCAAGCACCTCATCGAAAAAATACGGCAGCGCCTGGCCCGTCTTGGCACCCGGCATCGATGGGGCATAGAGCATCCGTCCCATTTCGTCGGTAGACTTTTCCAGCTTTGCAGTCATCAAAACGTGCCGTCCAGGGATATCTCTGAAGGCGCGGATGATGTCACTCATCTGTTCCTGCATCGCCCCATACGCTTGCCGCGGGTCTTTGGTCAATTTCTTTTCAGTGTTCAAACAGACCTCCGCAATTTCAGAAATTGAATCCAGCCCAACCGATTGGAAAGCTTGCGCCTCTGCCGATTGCGTCAGCCATTCGTAAGCTTCTTTAAGTTCATCCATTGAAGTAATCTCAATAAACTGCAAATCGGCGTCTTGAACAGACAACAGACCACCTTCTGCGGACAACACAATAGGTGTTGGCAACGTCTTCATCAGGGTGGTCTTGCCAGCCCCCGCCGGCCCATAGACCAGCGCCTTCACACCGTTGGCCACAAGGCCGCGAGTACTCTTCACATTGATAGCCATTTGGCTTTCTCCTTTTCACACCCGTCTGGAAATCAGTTCGGTGAGTAAGCACATTCTAGCACGGTTTCATGCTACAGTGTCAACAGCTTTTCAACAAAAACATTGGAAAAAGATGGCCAATCTCTCAAACATCCTTGGCGGTTCATGGTCGCCACCACCCGAAAAACAGGTCGATGCGCCTGACATTCAACTCAAGGATGCCATGCTCGGCGCGGGGCTTAAACCACCCGACATCATCCTGCTGGACGGCAAGCTGCACCGATTTAACAGCGGCACCAAGGGTGACAAGGGCCACGATAAGCCGGGGTGGTACATAGCGTTTGGGGATGGCGTCCCGGCAGGCCGATTCGGTTGCTGGCGCTCGGGTATTGAACTGACTTGGCAGGCCGAGATTGGGCGCAACCTGACGGTGGCCGAGGAAATGTCACAGACCCGCCGCTTTTCAGAAGCCAAAGCCCAGCGAGATGTCGAGCAGAAAAAGTCTCGAGAGGTCGCTGCCAACACCGTGGATTTGATCTGGTCGAGTTGCGTTGGCGCAAGTCCAGAACATCCCTATCTCAAGCGCAAGGGCATCAAGCCCAACGGTGCCAGGGTCACAGGCGATGGCCGACTGGTGGTGCCACTCTACGATGAGGACGGCACCCTGGCCACCCTGCAATACATCGATGGGGAAGGCGGCAAGCTTTATCACCCTGGCGGTGCGACAGGCGGCAAATTCAACATTTTAGGCTCACTGGATGAGCCTGGCACGGTGTATGTGGCCGAGGGCTTTGCTACCGCGGCGACCATCCATGAAATCACTGGCAGGCCATGCGTGGTGGCTTACAGCGCCAGCAATTTGGTGCCGGTGGTCGAGGTTTTGCACAAATCCCATCCCGACATGATGGTGGTTGCCGACCACGATGCGTCGGGCGTTGGCCAGAAATATGCAGAGCAGGCCAGTGCGCGGTATGGGGTCAAAATGGTTATCCCGCCCATCATGGGGGATGCCAATGATTACGTCCAGGCCGGCAATGACCTGGCGGTGCTGCTGGCCCCGCAGCTTCCGTCGTACAAACTGAACAAGGCCAAAGTCCTGGCCGCGCAGCCGGCACCCATCAAGTGGCTCATCAAGGGCTGGATTCAGGAAAATGCTTTGGTCATGGTGCATGGCCCAAGCGGCGGTGGCAAGACCTTTGTGGTGCTTGACTGGCTGATGCGTCTGGCCGCTAAGAAAACCGACTGGCTCGGGCATAAAGTCAAGACCGGCAATGTGGTTTACCTGGCCGGCGAGGGCCATCACGGCCTGCGCTCACGGATTGCCGGGTGGATGCATAAGAACGAAGCCGACGATCCTGACATGTGGGTGTCCGAGGCCGGCTGCGACCTGAACACCGCCGAGGGCTACAGGAAAGTGTGCGAAGCCATCCGCGCGCTGGGCGTGATTCCAAATGTGATCGCCGTCGATACCCTGCACCGATTTATGGCCGGCGATGAGAACAGCGCCCAGGACGCCAAGACCATGCTGGACGCCTGCGCGGCACTGATGAAGGAATTTGGCTGCACAGTCATCTTGGTGCATCACACAGGCGTGTCTGATGAGGCCCAGCACCGGGCGCGGGGCAGTTCAGCCTGGCGTGGTGCCTTGGACATTGAGATCAGTATCGTGCCAAGCAAGGATGATGCCCCGATGGAAATCGTGCAGCGTAAGAGCAAAGACGCTGAAATAGTTACTCCAATTTATGCAAGATTGGTTAGTTTTCCGATACCAAACTGGTTTGATGAAGATGGTGAGCCAGTTACTACTGCTTTAGTCGAGCAAGCCGAGTCATTTGAGAAGGAAGAAAAGTCCAAAAAAGACTCAAAGATATCAGTGCATCAAAAGACGTTTGAAAATGGTTGGTGGGCATCACAATGCGAGGTGCGTAATGGCTCTCCATATTTGAGTAGATCGGCATTGCAGAATAAATTGCTTGCAGATGGCCGAAAAGAACGCACGGTTGAGAACGATTTGAACCCGTCATATCCTGATAAATTGATCGGAGCTTTGCTGATGGGGCGTGCCATTGAGGTGTTTGAGCATGGCTGGATCGTGGTCGATACCGTCCAGGCGGGTGCCATGATGATGGACAAAAACAAGCGATAGGGTTCCACCCTAATCACCCTGAGGGTGATTTAGGGTGATTAGGGTGATTGGGGGGCAAAGCATCATTTTTAGCACCCTAATCACCCTAGTACCGTACCCCCTCTCTATACGGAGGGGTAGGGTACTTAGGGTGAGGGTGGTAAATGTGATGCAGGACGCCAGGGTGGAAATATTTTTGAGAATCGGGGGGCAATGATGAGGACGTATTTGGGCCAGGTGCCAAAAATGGCAGATGGATGGGAATTGCTGGAAAAGTACACGGATGACGATCAGGTCGCTTGGCTGGTGTTTCGTCGGGGCCAGGAACATACCCCGGACTGGAGTACCTATAAAGTGGTGGCAGATGGTAGGGCTGCAAACAAGGCAAATTACTGGCTGGTTCGCAATGATCGAACTGGGCAAATTGGCTTTGCCAGAGATTACGCTTCTATGCGTGAAAACAGGCCGAAATTGCATTCGAAAATTGAGCGTATTTTAATTGGCATTTGACCATTAAAACTATGGCCTGAGAATGCTAAAATTGCATAAGGCGCAATTAGTGTTTTCTAAATTATTTTCCTGGTGTAAAAAATAATTATTATTTTTGTTTTTTTTAGGTTTTGAAAAAGCCGATTTCATAAATTTTTTGGTTGGGCTAGAAAAATCGATCGAATTTTTTTTTTTCAAAGCCGACGTAAGGGTTTAGGGGTTTTTTGCCCCCCCGTTCGTTTTATTGTCAAATTTTAGCAAATTTTGCCAAATTTTGCCAAATTTCAGATCGAATTGCCAAATTTTGCCGAATTTTGCCGAATTTTATCTCTATTTGCACGCCCAGGCCGACCCAGGCACAGCCCAGGCACTTCCAGGCACGCCCAGGCACGCCCAGGCACAGCCCAGGCACGCCCAGGCACGCCCAGGCCGACCCAGGCACGCCCAGGTCTACCCTGGCACGCCCTGGCACGCCCAAAAAAAAACCCAGGGTTTAACCTGGGTTTGTAATCAATTCATTTTCAGGGTT